>Ga0209070_100035_pt1 | contig 234856 bp, 187 predicted proteins | sample SynthPrep_5_END__FD_187205 | JGI IMG/M metagenome (GOLD analysis project Ga0209070, IMG submission 187205) | Synthetic microbial communities from Ohio, USA - SynthPrep_5_END_DS10_MetaG (SPAdes) (version 2) | ecosystem: Engineered > Bioreactor > Aerobic > Activated sludge | place: USA: Ohio... | reverse complement strand
CGAAGCAGCCAGATTTGAGCTTAAACATCGTTTAGTGGCTAAAATGCTGGCCGGAGAGACTACGCTGGGTGAAGTTGCCAGAACGCTACGCCATCAAGGGCTGCAGCTGTCACAAACACAGGTATGTAAGATTACCGGCTTAAGCCGTCAGGTAATAAGCGATATTGAAAATGATCAGGGTAACCCAAGGTTAGAAAGCTTGCGCAGTTACTTCAAATTACTGGGTTTAGAACTGGCCGTTTTGCCACGCCAACGCAGTGAGCTGCAACCATTGCTGCAAGCTGTAGCAGAAGCCTAAAGCGATTAATCAGCCAGGCTTTGCTGTTGGTCGCAATACGCTGGCTAGCCTCTTGTTATCTGCTACTCCTGCGCTTAAGGTGGTTAAAAAACTACCTTATATCCTTGGAATTTTATGCGCTTAGTTAAACTTGCCGCTTTTGCCGCCAGCCTTACGGCTTTGCCGGTACTCGCCTCTTCACAACAGGCGGTACCCTATTTCCCAGATAGCCAATACCGGCCAGATGCGGCTTCGGTGCAGCAGTTGTTGGGCCATAATTTTGGTGAACGCATTTCAGAGCCGGCCGATATTTCACGCTTTTTTGAGCAATTAGCCAGCCGTTATCCAGAGCGTATTAAGTTAGTGCCGTATGGCAAAAGCTGGCAAGGACGGCCGTTGTTTTATGCGGTTATTGGCAGTACTGACACGATAAAACGCTTGCCTGAAATTGAAGCAGATATGCGTAAACTGGCTGATCCGCGCGGGTTAAGTACAGCAGAAGCCAAGCAGCTGATTGCCAGCCTGCCTGCCAGTGTCTGGATTGCCAGCAGCCTGCATGGTAACGAAATAAGCCCAGCCGATGCGGCTATGGCATTGGCCTATCATTTACTGGCCGACCAAAGCACCTTAACCACGCAGATTTTAAGCAATACGCTGGTGTACATAGATCCTTTGCAAAACCCGGATGGTCATCATCGGTTTGTTAGCCGCTATTACGCGACTGTAGGTTTGGAGCATTCGCCCGATCGTTTATCTGCCGAGCAAAACGAGCCCTGGCCCAACGGCCGTACTAATCACTATTTATTTGATATGAACCGCGATTGGATTTCGCTTACCCAGCCAGAAATCGCCAGCCGGGTAAAGGCATTGCAGCAAATGTACCCGCTGATCTTTGTCGACTCGCACGAAATGGGTGGTGATATGGGTTATTACTTTAGCCCGGAAGCCGAACCATACAACCCGCATATTCAGGCCAGTCAACGTGCCGTGCTGGATAAAGTGGGTCAAAACAATGCCAAATGGTTTGACGAGCTAGGCTATAGCTACTTTACCCGTGAGATCTTTGATGCCTTTTATCCGGGCTATGGCGCCAGCTGGCCGCTGTATTACGGCAGTGTGTCGATGACCTATGAAATGGCTTCGGCGCGAGGCCATAACTATCGGATGAAAGATGGCAATATTTTAACTTTTGCTGATGGCATACAACGCAATTTTGTTGCCTTTAAAGCCACTTTAGAAAGCGCCAGCAATAACGCCAGTGAGCTGTTGCAAAACTTTTATCAGTACCGGTTAAACGCCACCCTCCAGGGTGAAAAAGATGGTATTCGTAGCTATTTATTTGCGGCCGAGCGCGATCTGGCAGGCCATCAAAAAATGATGGCGGTGCTAACGCAACATGGTATTGCAGTAGAGCAAGCAACAGACACTTTTCGGGCTTGCGGCAAGCAATATCAGGCGGGCAGTTATCTTATTCGTACCAATCAGCCAAGTTACCATTTAATTCGCACCTTGCTGGATGACACTGTGCCAATGGACAAGGCTTTTATTGCCAAGCAAGAGCAGCGCCGCGCCAACAACCTGCCGGATCAAATTTATGATGTGACCGCCTGGGCATTGCCGCTAATGTATAACCTTGAGATGCAAAGCTGTACGCAGGCACCGCGTGTTGCCACCACCACAGTGGGGCCTGACACTATTTTAGCCGGGACAGTTAACAACCCAGAGGCCCGCTTTGGCTATGTAGTACCTTGGGGCGATATGGCCGCAGCCCGTTTCCTCAGTGCTGCCTTACAGCAAGGGCTTAGCGTGCGTAGCGCGGATTTGCCTTTCACACATCAAAATGGCAAACAGTATCCTGCTGGCAGCTTGATCGTCAGCCGGGCGGATAATCCTGACAATTTAACCGCTTTAGTAACCGACTTAGCGAAAACCAGCGGAGCCCAAATAGACGGTGTAGCCACTAGCTGGGTAACTGATGGCCCTAATTTTGGCTCCAGTAATGTACCTGCAATACCGGCAATTAATATTGCCATGCTGTGGGACGAGCCCACGAACCCACTTAGCGCCGGTAGCGCCCGTTTTGTGTTAGAGCGAGGGGTGGGTTATCCGGTTACGGCAATTCGGCCTGCACAGTTACGCGCAGCTGATCTCAGCCGCTATCAGGTACTTATTTTACCAGCCACGGCCAGAGGTAATTATCAGCAAGCCTTAGGTAGCCAAGGACAGCAAAACTTGCAGCAGTTTGTTGAACGCGGTGGCGTGCTCATTACTCTGGGCAATGCCACTAGCTGGCTGTTAGAGGGCGACAAACCACTACTTAGCAGCAAACGCGAATATCAGGTCAGTGAGCAAGATAAACCGGCGACAGAGGCCAGAGTGCCTGGCAAGGTACTGGCCGAACACAGTGAATTTGAGCAGATGTTAAAACCGTATCAGGCCGATCCTGACTGGGTACCGGGTTTTATTGCCAATGCCAGCGTCGATCAAAACCATTGGCTGACCGCCGGTATAGCGTCGCAAGTCCGCAGTTTGTATGTCGGTAACCAAATTTACCAGCCACTGCGCATTAGCGATGGCCGCAATGTGGTAAATTTTGCCGGGCCAAAAGAGCTACTAGCCGGTGGCTTTGTCTGGGAAGAAAATCGCCAGCAAATTGCCCATAAGCCGCTGGTAATGGTGCAGGCGCATGGCCGTGGTCAGGTTATCGCTTTTACTCAAGAGCCTAACTTCCGCGCCTATGTCGATGGTATGCACTTACTGTATATCAATGCCGTATTTCGCGGCGCCGCACATGCAGGCGCGCTACGCTAAGCATAGTTATCCACACAACTCCGGTACCGTACCGGAGTTGTGTGGATAAACTGGTCAGCCCGGTACCGGAGTTGTGTGGATAACCTTTTACTTAGTTGGGCGTGGTTATAACCTATTAATTTGGTTGTTGTTTATATCAAGAGGCCAAATTAACTAAGAATATACGGTTTTTAGTGCTTGACTAAAGCCTGTTTTTTAAACAAATCAATAGCGCAAAATCAAACTAACAGGTGCCACATGACTTCCCCGTTCGTATTATCTGTACATAAAAACTTCGCTTTTAAGATGAAAGAAACTGGCAGTGATGAGCAAGTTATCGCCTCACACTTACAAGAAGTATTGCTGGAAGATGAAGAAATTCATACGATTTTACTGGAGCTAACACGGCCGCCACAAGCGGAGTCGCCAAACTTTAATTAAGCACCAAAAGGGAAAAAAGTTGGGGGAAAATCCCCCAACGAAACCACAAAGGTTAATATCCAGGAAAGGAGTAGCAAATAACCGCTACAGGTGCCTATTTTACTTAGCCAAGATGACTGAAACATGACTATTCAGTGCTGTTTTAGTGAATTGCCAGAATAAAACTACCTACAACTCCCGAATATGGTGCTCCGGGCGCTATGAATAATGTTGCTAAATCACTGTTTTTATCCACACAGCTTTCCACACAAATCGGTACGGTACCGGAGTTGTGTGGATAACTTTCAAAGATTAGTGGAGCAGGCAGCCTTTTAGCTCGGCAGTGGTGTAGAAATACTGTGTATCTGCATAGGGCTGGCAAGCTGAGTTAAAACGGGTTTCTTGCTCGTTATGCAGCATTCTGATCAACACAGTACCCTCGGTATTACGAAATACTTCCCACTGTACATTCGCAGCCATCGGCGATACTTTGCCACTGCGCCAGTTGCTGGTCTGGTAACTATAGGTTACGCTCTCAGGTAAAGGCTCACTGGCACCTGTAATCCCTAAATAAGCGGCTAGCGGCATCATCACCTGAGCATGCGTAAAGCGAAACGTTGCTACATAGCCATTCGGTTGTTCAGCTTTAGCAAGCATATCTGCTACCAAACGCCCGGCCAGGTTATAGGTCACATCATCGCCTGCAAACGCCGGACCGCGGCCGTAAAAGGAGTCGGCATCATCCAACTCGGCCAGTGGTAACAGCTGCTCTGCCTGTAAGAAGCGGCTAAAGTCAAAATCACCCTCGGCAGCTAAATTACTGGCAATGCTGTACAAGCTATACAGTACATTGGCCGCATCCAGCACATTGCGGATCGCATCGTCATCATCCACCAAGGTAAGTTCAAACTCACCATTTTCCAGACGAGTGATAAAAGCTGGCGTAAAAAAAGGCTGCAGCATGGCAGTGGCGGCTTGTTGCAATTTTGGCTGGCTTTCTAACTGTTGCATTACCGCTTGTAAACGAGGATCGCTTTTGCGATACCGTTCAAAGGCTTCGCTGCCTTCAGCTTTATAAAAATACAGCGTGGCTTCGTCTGCTCTGGCTGGATCTATCAGGTTACTCAGCTCTGGTTTGAGTGTTGTTAGGCCACTGATAAAGGCATCGCCACTTTGATCGGCGCGCTCGCGGCCAGAGTGCAGTACCGCAATACGCTGCTGCTGCGCAACCGCCAGAGCAAAGACTTCCGGTTGCCGCTCAAATAAGCGTGCCGCCATTTGTTGATGTTCTTGCACGCCGCTGCCAGAAATTTCGCCGTATTTATCAGGCTGATGTGCCTGATGCAGCCGCTCAATAAGTTGGGCTAACTCTTGCCCCAAAGGGGTAAGTGCTTGCTCACTGCCAGCCAGCTGTAATAATTGCAGCATCAGATCATCGTCACCGCGGCTGGAGAGAAAGCGTGAACCATGTCGGGCAACATGCTGCACACTCACCGTGTTAAAACCCGCTGGCGGTTGGCTGTATTGCTGCCACTGCTGCTGCGGCTGGTAGGGTGTTTTACTGGTCAATAAGTAGTGCTCAGCCGGCAGTTGCTCTGGCACATCAGCTTGCTGTTGTACCGAAAGCCCTTCCGGCATAGCGGCTTGCGGCTGGCCAGCTTTGTCGTCTGTAGTGTTGTCGGTTACAGGTTGGCAAGCCTGCAACAAAATCAGGCCGCTCAGTGCTGCCACAGAAAATTTATTCATCAAAAGGTTTCCATAATCTCGAAAAAATAAAGGCCGAAGTTTGGTTTCGGCCTTGTTCCACTAACCGGTCCGATTAAAACTTACCGCTTACCCCAACCTGCCAGGCACGGCCAAATTGTTCATGCTCGTATACCCGGTTACGATCCCCCTGATAACGAATGGCTTTGCTATCCGTTAAGTTACTGGCCTCTACAAACAACGACAGGTTTTTGCTGAGTTTATAGCTGGCGGTATAATCCAGAGTACCGCGGCCATCCCAGTACAGGTTTAAATCTGGGTTGGCGGTATCAAAGGCATCGATATACTCAGAACGATAGTTATAAGATAACTGGGTACTAAATTTTTCAATGTCGTACTGCAACGCTAAGTTCACCGTGTGGCGGCTGGTACCATTTAGCTCGGTTTTACCAATACCAAAAGGCAAATCGGCTTGCGATTTAGTGTGGGTATAGTTAGCAATAAAGCCCAAACCACTAAAAGCACCCGGTAAGAAATTAAGCGCTTGCTGCCAGTTAAGCTCCACGCCATACAAGTAACCGCTGTTACCATTCTCTGGCCGTACCATCCGGAAGCCATCAAATTCACCGCCGCTAATTTCGCTACGGGCTTTAAAGATAGGATCAGATAGATCTTTATAAAACACCCCGGCAGAGATTAAGCCCGACGGCGCAATATAATATTCACCGGTTAAATCGAAGTTATGCGCATAGGTCGGCTTTAAATCCACATTACCAATATCCAAGGTACCGCTACCTGATGAACGATCTTCAACAATAAAATAGGGCACTAAATCGGCAAAGTTCGGGCGACGTAACCCCGTACTGTAGGCGGCTTTAATAATTAAACCGTTTTCTAACTCATGGCGTAAATGCGCACTGGGGAACAACTTGGTATAGCTTTTACTGGCATCTACCAAAGTAGCTGTTTCAGTATCGGCATCAAACTCAAACGCCTGACCAGAGTTTTTGGTTTGTTCTACTCGGGCACCGAACAATAAGGTGGTGTTGTCCCAATCTAACTTGTTTTGTGCATAAGCCGCCAAAATATCTTCTTTTGCTTGATAATCGGCGGTGATCGATGCAGCACCCCTGTCAAGATAATCAGCATTCTCAAAAATATCCCGGTATGCCGACACAAAATCACGGCGCAGTTTCGGGCCATTATTGTAGTAACCATCAAAAGGAAGCGATTGTTTACCGATAATCATATCTGCATAGCTTGGCGCGTTAGCACCCACGGAATTACGGAAGCGGTTTTCGTCATTCTCTTTCTCTTTTAAACTGGCTTTAGCACCAAATTTAAACTCAGAATAGGTACCAGCTAATTGCCCTGGCACCGTAAAGTTAAGGGCATAGGCCTGCACAGTTTCTTCGGCACCACCGGTACGGCGCTCGTAACGGCGCCAGTTCATGTCAGTTGGCGCAAAGTTAAAGTCGGTTCTTACCACCGCACCAGCCGAGTCTAATACCTGATACGTCGGTAGGTCGGGGTTAGAGAAATCATAGGCCACTCTTGGCCGGCTGCGCTCACGATAGGTAAGATAATCACGGTTTGGATAATCTTGCTTAGCCGAAGAATACGATGCCTGAAAATCGGCACTGTAAGTTGCCATATCCATGCGGCCACCAAATACCGTGGTGTTGATAGTATTTACCACGGTACGATGACGCAGCTCTTTATCAAAGGTGGCACGGCCGGCAACACCCGCTTGTTGGTTAGAGTCTGCGGTATGGCGTTCCCATTCAATCAATAAGGTATCGCGGTATTCGTCATCTTTAAAACGTGAATAGTTATGGCTTAGGTAAAAGTGTTTATTGTCATCCACTCTAAAGTCAAAACGGCCACTTAACCCGGTACGCACCCGCTTTAGCTCATAGTCTTTAAATTCAGTAACTTCAGGCACATAGGCACCGCTGTCTAGCTGCATCCAGCTGTGTTCAACATTATCGGTTACCCGGTTAGTTTCGCTGTGCTGGGCCGAGAATAAAAAGCCTGCTTTTTCAGTACCGTTAAACTTATCACCAAAGGTTAAACTGGCTTTAAAGGCATCACCGCTGCCTTTTTCATTTTTACCACCTGAAAGCTTGCCGCGTAGGATCCGGCCTTTGCTGTCTAAGGCGCCCTGAGTAACGATATTAATATTACCGGCAATGGCGTCTGCATCCATATCTGGCGTAATGGCTTTGGTTAGCTCTAAAATAGAAATCACATCTGAAGGAATGGTATCTAAATCGACCGCACGGGTGCTGCTATCCGGTGAAGGTATCGATACACCATCAATAGAAATATTAGAAAATTCCAACGGTGCGCCACGCACGTTAACATAGCGCCCTTCGCCCTGATCTCGTTGAATAGAAGCACCAACCAAACGCTGCATGGCTTCTGCTACGTTATCATCTGGGAAACGACCAAGGTAATCTGAAGACACCACCGATTTTAGATTATCAGAGGCACGTTGAATATTCAGCGCCCGTGATTGGGCATCGCGGCTACCTACGATATGAAGTACTTCTACATCGTTGCTGGCAAAACGCAGCGTGAGCTCGGCGCCCTGTTCAGCACTTACTGCTACATCAACACTTTTTGGCGCGTAGCCCAAATAACGAATTTCTAGTTGATAGGTACCCGCAGCTAGATTATCAAACCGAAAACGCCCTTGCTGATCAGTTGTAGTTTCCCGATTACTGCCAAGTATACGTACCTGTGCACCATGTAAAAGTACATTACGGTCATCACTTAGCTGGCCACGGATCCCTTGACTGTCGATTGCCGCTACAGCAACACGTAAGGGAACATCAACACCTTGCGCTATCGCTGTGGTTGACGCGAAACAGGCAAAAGCAATAGCCGCTGCTACCGCGCTTCGATTAAATGTTGGTCGGAATAAAGCAGTCATGAGTTAGTAAGCCCTATTTAAATAAGTAAAAGTGTCAAACGCGATGCATTAGGGGGCTTACTTTGCCGCTGAAATATGACAAAAAAGCGACAAGCATTTTTTTCGCTGAGCCGAAATGACCCGGGTCAACAGAGCTCAGTAGGGATTAAGCTATTAGTAGCGTTGTCATCATTTTGTCATACAGCCTTTTCACACTGTGCCCAATCGGTTTATCACCCGCTTTTTGGTCTGCTCTAAGACTTGCTGCTGGGTGTTATATAAATTTTTCTTGATGTGGACATGCTATGTGGCGACAACATCTGCTTAAAATTACGCTACCTCTGCCGTTGCTAAGTGCCGGCTTCTTGTTAGCACTATCGTTGGGGGTAGCCAAAAGCCCGGCGGAGTTTGATTGGTTGGATATTTTGGGTGAGGGCGTGGTACTGCTGGTCGCTATCTTGTGGCTAACATTAATTATTAGTAGCCGCCCGGCTGGCCGGGTAACCGAGTGGCTTTATTACGGTAGCTTATTACTGGTTTGCTCATTTTTTCTGGATATATTAGACGAGTTTATTCGTTATCCTGATCATATCCGGACCATGAGTTGGTTAGAGTCTCTCCCCGCACCAGTAGGTATGCTGGCCCTGACCTATGGCTTGGTGGGCTGGCATCGCGAACAACGCATTATTAACCGCCAATTGCAGGGCCGTGAACTGCTACTACGGGATCACCGGTTACTCGATCCGTTAACCCAGTTATACGGCGTAGATTATCTCTATGCGGTGTTAGCCCGCGATATTCAGCTGCATCGGGCAGCGCAACAGCCACTAAGCCTGTTAATGCTCAATATTAATCAATTTGCTGCCTTTAACCGCAAACAGGGCATGGCAGCAGGTGATGACTATTTAGTGAAACTGTCGGTGCTCCTTGCCAGCCAATTGCGCGCTTCAGATGTACTTTGCCGCTACGCTGGCGATCGGTTTGTCGCCTTGCTGGCGAATACCAACCAGCAGCAGGCGCAGATTTTCGCGCAACATCTGCAGCAACAGCTGGCTGTGCTGTCAGACGGCGAAGAGGAGTTAAGCCTTAGTTTGGTTGCCAGTGAAGTGACTGAACTGACTGCCGCCAAAGCATTACAGCACGCAGAGCAACTGCTGCAGCGCGCGAAAGCGCAAACGCCCTTACCTGCCATGCAAATGTCTTAGGCTTGAATGATGATGACTGCTGCCTTTAGCCATACCGATAAAACGCTGCTGCTGCAACATGGCACCACAGCGCTTTTACAGTTGGCACAGCGCCGCGGTGGGCAACTGCATAAGCTGTTAAGTGGCACCAGTATTTTTGAACAGGACCTAACAAACCCGCATGGCCGCTGCCAGCATAAAGACTGGTTAACGCTAATTAGTCGCTGTCAGCAGTTACAGAGCCCTGAATTACCCTTTTTGTTAGCCGACAGCATGCTGAACAACCAAGGCTGTGCCCTTAGCCAAAGCGTTTCCGTAGCCAAAAACTTAGCGCAAAGTATGCAGCAATTACTGTATTTCAGACATCAGCTGTTTCCTTGTTTATACCCGCAAGTACAACAGCTGGAACAAACTGTGATGTTGCTCATAAAACCGGGGCTTGCGCTGGGTAGCCAACAGCACTTTGTCGTTAACCTAGCTATTTCTTTTATTATTAAACTTATTAAACAACAACTGGGTAGCACGGCAGAACTTAAGGTACTGCTGCAACAAGAAAGCCCCACGCACTTACAGCATTTTGCTGCACACTGGCAGTGTAATATCAGTTTTGGCCAGCACTTTGATGCTATCTGTATCCCGATGTCGTTATGGCAGCAAACTTTTGCAGAACAGCAGCCAGCGCAATTCCGCCTGTTACGCTTAGCCTGTTATCAGTTAAATGCGCGCTTACCGGCGCAACGAGGTTTGCTGGAAATATTACAACGGCACATTGCCAAAACATTACCAACACAGCTCAGTCTGGAGCAAGCCGCCGCTACACTTAAGCTAAGCAGCAGTAGTTTAAAGCGGCTATTGCAGCAACATAATACGAACTTTGCCGCCTTGGCTGACGAAGTGCGTCGCGATAAGGCTCGCTTATTGTTATTGCAAGGCAACGTTTCTAACCGGCAATTAGCCCAACAGCTTGGCTACTCAGACGAGCACAACTTTCGCCGCGCCTTTAAACGTTGGACCGGTATGCTACCGAGCAGCGTTAAAGCCTTTATTAATCAACCTTTTTAATTACTAACACAAGGAAAAATAATGAAACTGCTGTCCAAATTATTACTCAGCACGACACTACTGCTCAGCGTGGCTTTGAACACGGCCTGCACCAAAGAACCAGACAACACCCCGGCACTGCGCTTTGTAGTGTTGGGTGATGCAGAGCCAAAGCCTGAAGCGGCTTTTCCTCATATTGCCGCCGCCGTAGCTGATATTAATCAGCTAATACCAAGCTTGCAGTTTGAGTTTGCACTAGGGGTAGGTGATATCGCCCACAAAGGGACTATGCTGCAGTACGAACAGGCCACGCCGGTATTACAAGCCCTGCAATTACCGTTTTATCCTATTATGGGTAACGAAGAGCACGGCAGTACTACCGAACGCTTTTTAACCTTTGCTAATTTATGGAACCAAGGTAAAACCACCATCGACAGTACCCGCTATACACTGGAGTTCGACAGTGTAGCTCTGGTATTAGCCTCGCCTGATTTTGGCCGCGATTTTAACGATGAAGGTATTGCCTGGTTAAAAAATGAAGTCGCCCGCCTTGCACCAAAACCGGTGATGTTAGTAGTACATGGCGCGCAACAAGGTGTATTTAAAGAAAACGCCGACAAAGGCATCAGCCACCCAGGCTTTGTCACAGAAGTTATTAGTCAGCCAAATGTACGCGCCGTGATTTCGGGCGATTTACATATGGATATGCCGCGGGTAAAGCATTCTTTAGAATTAAACGGCGTGCATTACTTACATATTCCAGCGTTAGAGCGCACTAAAATTCCAGACGAGAGCCAGCATACGGCAATGTATCGGGTGTTTAGTGTGATGAAAGATGGCACTGTGCAGGTGGATACTTATCAAACCGGCAATTTAAAACCGTTAGACGCTTATAGTTACCGCTTTTCTTTATAAGTAGCGCAGCTAAATAGGCCATACCGTAAATTCGCTATGTATCTGCCCTCGCCCTGCGGCTTTGGCGTTATAGAGCAATTGGTCAGCGTGTTTAATTTGTGCTTCTAACTCAGCCTGAGCCGTTGGAATAATCACCAAGCCGCCACTAACGGAAATTTGGATATTCTCAACCGGCTCAGCACTGATGGCTGTTACGATTTTTTTAACCAAATTGTCGAGTTGCGAGCGCTCGACTTTTCTTAAAATCAGCAGGAATTCCTCGCCGCTCCAGCGCATCAACAGGTCTTCTTTACGTAAAATAGCCGTTAGACGCTCTGCCACCGTGATCAGCACCTTGTCTCCAACGACCGTATTGATCATTAATCTTTTTAAAGTAATCGATATCCAGCATTAACAATACATCGTCTTGCTGCTGGGTATAGTGCTGTAAGGCACGGCGATTATGGATATTAGTCAGAGGATCCATAACTGAAAGCCCTTCTAATTTATGGTTAGCGCTACCTAATAATTGATTAAGATGACGCACATGGCGCAATACCAATAGCGAGCAAAACAAAGCCAGCGCCAATAGCAAGATAAGTAAATTAAACCAAAAGCGGTCTTTGGCCGATTTATCTAGCCTTATTTGCTTTAAATCGCTTTCATGCTGCAATAAGGCAATTTTTAACCGCTGCTCTTCGGCTTCATATTTTGTTTGAAACTCAATAATCAGATTGTCGCGGGTGTTTTTGATCTCTTGCTCGCGCTTTTCCAGTATATGGCGCAAGGTCTTTGCTTCCTTTACCGTATCGCCAGCAGCCTGATAAGCGTCGGCTAAATAGGTCAGCATAGAGATTTGACTGGGTAATGCCGCTAACCCAGAAAAAACATCATAAGCCACTTCCATTTGCACTAAACCACTGGACACATCACCCGTTTTCACCTGAATATAACCGAGATTAAACAACATAACATGCTGTTCGAATAAGCTACCTAACGCTTCTGCGACTTGTAACCCAGCAAGATAATATTGTTTGGCTTTGGCGTATTCTTCCCGATAAAAATAGACCGATCCTAAATTATTTAGTGCCAACATCTGCACCCGCCCAAGCCGACCATCCGCCGTCGCTTTACTGGCAATTTGGAACGCATTCAATGCTTCCTCGGTGGGGCCATATTGTAGCTGTAAAGCATAGCCAAGCAGTAAGTGTAGTTCAGGTAATAATTGTTCTAACTTATCGGCTTCGGATTGAGCAATGGTATCTTTAATCATTTGCTCGCCAAGCGTATAGCTTTGCTGGCGTAGCAGTACTCTGGCAATATGCAACCGTACGAATTGGCGCCGGAATTTGCCTTGTGGCGTGGTAGGCTGGGTAATTTCTTCGGCAGTTTTACTCAAGAACTCCAGTGCTAGTTCATGGTTGCCTGCTACCTGATGTAAACGACCAATAATACTAAAAACAGCAAAACGCTGCCGGGTAGCAATCTTGTCTTCATCGGCCAGTAAGGCGTTAAATATTTCCAGCAACGAGGCTGTTGCAGCTAAATCTTGTTGGGCATAAACATGCTCAGCTTGCACCAGCAACACATCGAGATAACTTTGCAGGTTATTGGCTTGCCTTAACCCGGTAGCCAAATCTGCCAGTTGCTGCTGTTTTTCGGCATAGCTCAGGTTACTGCTGGCCAGCTTTAATGCTTTTAAGCGTATCTGAACTGTATCAGGTAACGGGCTTAATACCTGTTCAGCCTGGGTAATTTGGAGAGCAGAAAGCGGAAAGCCCGCCTGCTCCAGTAAGGCGTCAATGCGATTATGTGCATCAATATCTTCCGCGCCACTGTCACTAACCCAGCCTAAACAAAGTAACAGCAAGATGCAGCGCAGCCATGTTCCGTGCAATCTATCAACCCTAGATAACTAAAAAAACCAAGTACCCATGTAAGCAAAGGGGTTTTCTTGCCTAATACTAGCGGGAGTCGATTTGCGAGGCAAACAATAGTTTTGCCAAACGGTGTCAGCTCTAGTGTAAGTGCAATGCACACAATGACACCGCACACTGCAGGTTATCGAAAATGATTAAGTCGTATCACTTTTCTGGAGTGGTGGTTGCTACGTTATCTGATGTCGTTACCCCGCGAGCCATACTGTTAAAAACGCCATCACGTTTAATTAAACCATGATAAAGCGCAGCAGAAATATGCATAATAACCAATAATATCAAAAACATACTAAACCAGGCATGTAACTCTCGGAAGAACCCATACCAGGCTAAATCAGTTGGCCCTAACGTGGGTAAAGTGCCCCCAAAAACCGTTAGCGGGCGGCCAGCAGCATTTTGCATTAAGTAGCCAGATAGCGGCATAAGCAACAGCAATAGATAGAATGCCAGATGCGTAAGTTTGGCGACATATTGTTGCCATAGCGGCACGCTATTGGGTAACTGTGGTGTACGAGCACTAAGCCGAATGGCAATACGCAGCAACACCGCTGCGGCAGCGACTAAACCAGCCATCTTATGCCATGTAAGTAAGGTGTCTTGCCAGGCCCCCAGACTAGTTACCATGCTTAAGCCAACAAACAACAGTGACAAGATAAGTGCCGCCATCAGCCAGTGTACAACACGCATGGCTAAAGGATAAACCGCTGGATTATTCATGATGCTCATCCGTTAATCTGTTAATTAATACTTCTCGGGCCCGACGTCGGTGTGATTCGGCATAAGCTGCAGCCCTGGCGCGTAAAATGGGATCGCCTGATGGTAGTATGCCTGCCGGTAACACCAATGGGTCGAAGTTAATCGCATCACATTGCCCAACGGTTTGTGCCTTAGCTGCCATGATTTGTAGTTGCCCAGCATTAATTTGCGTATTAGTAGCAGGCCAAAGCACCGTTGCATCATTTTCGTTATCTGCTGCAGTTGCCAACGTAAATACTAAGTCAAAGACCACCGGCCCTTGGTTTAGGCGAGCAAACAGTTCTTCTTGTAATGCATCGGCAAGTTCGGGATCTGCTAGTTCATTTGTGGCAGCTGCCACCGGCACAGCGGCCCAACGCACAGCCTGTTGCAACCCAGCTGCATTCACTAAATAAAAAGCATTAATACTGTGATATTGCTCGGTAGCATAACTTTGTGTTGGCTGATAACTTGCCCGCCACTGACGAAAAGCTACACTTTCTGGATGAGCTGCAAAAAACTCTGCAATGGTATTATTTTGCAATGCCAGTAATTGCTGATAAAACTTTTCTGGCGTGCCCACGGCCAGTACAGGAGGCGTATTCATGGCGGTACGCCATTGTTCAGCGGTATTAGGTAACAGCGTTAATGCCAAACTGCGCACCGGCGCTTTTAAATCTGGCGCAGTTGGGTTATTCCCGGCAATGGAAAACCGCCCAATAAACGGATGCCGCCCGGCTTGAAAGACCGTGGCACTCGAATAATCTGCTAACGCACCAGTAGACACAAAATCGCCACTCACACAAAAGCCTTTGGCATGGGCGCGCCTAAAGCCTTGTTGGGGTATTTCTCCTTGCTGCAAATTAACAAAATCTTGGGCACTTACCGGCTGCCCTGCATCACTTGCTGCATAAATAAATGCCGCAATTAACCCAGCAACCATTGCAAAAAAAGCAAGGTATCGCATTATAATGTGAACTCATAGCAGATTATCTTGAAATCAAGATAAGTCAAAACTAGCTTGAATTCAAGATAAACTTAAGAAGGTAAATCATGATGGATGAACTCGACCGCATCCAGCAAGCCTGGGCGGCAGAACTGCCAGCCCTGAATACGACAGGGATGGCCTTAATTGGTCGGTTACAGATCGTGCATAAGCGGCTGACCCAAGGCATGACGGCAAATTTTCGACAACATGGATTAACGGATGCGGGCTTCGACGTGTTAGCCACGTTACGCCGCAGTGGCTCACCTTATCAGTTAACGCCCAATCAGCTTTTGGCACAAACACTAGTCACATCAGGTTCGCTAACCAGTAGGTTACAATCACTTGAGAAACAAGGCTTTGTTAGCCGAAGCTTTGCTGAGCACGACAAACGCAGTGTAGTAGTAAGCCTAACCCGTAGCGGTAAACAGATTATAGAACAAGCATTAGTGGATCATGCTGCCACCCAGCAGCAACTGCTTAGCGGATTAAGCCCGCTAGAACAACAACAGTTAGTACAATTACTGCGAACCTTTCTACAGGTCAGCGCTACACCAAATAACCAAGGCCAAAAACAATGATGCCTATTCGCAAGATGCTACTACTGGGCTTTTTACTCGGGTTTACGGCATACAGTAGTGCTGCAAACTGGCAAGAAGGTGAAATCATCAAGGTTACACTGGGCCAGCTTAACCCGACACAAAGCGTGGTAGCACATGATCAAATTGCCTATAAACTTGCGCATTATCGGACAGATAGCAAGGCTCTGTATGCCGACCTCTGTGAAACTGCAGGCTTGGGTCAGGTGCACGCCTTTACAGCAAATTCTAGCCCAAAATCGTCTGCCAGCTATCAATGTGAACAGTCGCAGCCAACTAAACAAAGTTTGAAATATATCAATACGGTGGTACTAGGACCAGACCAGCAGCTTTATTTAACAGATGGTCATCATACTTTCTCAGCATTTTTTGATATGCCAGACGGCGGTGCCGATTTAACGGTTTATGTACAGTTGCAGAAAATTTATCGCACAACAGAACCTGCCAACTTTTGGCAGCAAATGCAGCAAGATGGCAATACCTGGCTGTTTGATGCCGAGGGTCAACCTATCAGTTATCAGGCACTACCCAAGCAGCTGGGTAGGCAACATTTGCAAAACGATCCCTATCGCGCGGCGCTATTTTTTTTACGCGGCAGCGCTTGGCAGAAACCTAATCCCGCTATTCCCTTTGTTGAATTCTACTGGGCCCAGTATTTAAGGGCGCAGCCGCATCTCAGGTTTTTGGGATACTACAGCGCAGCAGAGTATCTGCAATGGCTGGAACGCATTAATCAGCACTTAGCTTCTCTCAGCCCGGACACTATTCTTCACGGTACATTTAGCGCGAAAGCCCTCGGTCTAAAAACAGATAAGGATCTATCACACACCTTAGGTTTGCTCTGTAAACGCGAAGCAGCTGCCGTCAGCTTCGGTAGATTAGGCTTAGCACTGCAGGAACGCGGTATGCCGGTGCATTGTGATAGCAAACAATATTAAGTTGTGTTGATTTAACTAGTTGTCAGCTCAGCGTGAAAATTTGGATCTGCGACCTAACGGTTGCATAGTGCCATTAATTCGTCTACTCTCAAGAACCTGTCTAGCTATTATTCAGCATTGTAATGCTTATCCCAAAAATAAGTTTCCCTAATAGTTAATAAGTTAAAGGATGTATTCATGATGAATAAACTTCTACAAGCCAGTATCTTAAGCTCCATGTTAATCTTCGGTATAGGTCAGGCTACAGCAGGCGTATTCGGCTCAGACCAAGTGATCGCTGATCAACAACATCAGTACAATAAACAGCAAGTGTTGTCTTTCGTAGACAACGCACAAGTACAAAGCAAGCTGATTGAACTCGGCGTTAGCCCGGCTGATGCCAAACAACGCATTGCCAATATGACCAGTGCCGAGTTAGATGCGCTTAACAATCAGCTTAACGAGATGCCTGCTGGCGGTATTGTCGGTACTATTCTTACTGTATTAGTGGTAGTGGCAGTGCTTGATCTGATGGGTATTACCGACGTTTATCCGTTTATTCGTCCTATTTAACCCACGTTATGCGTTCATTATGGCAGGCCAGCCACTTGGCTGGTCTGTTGGTTGTTTTGCTAATAGGGTTAACCGCCTGTCAGACACCACCGCAAACCAAACAATTGCTGGCAACTCCGCCGGATATCGCGCGGCAGCATGTTATTTCACAGGTGCCCTTCTACCCGCAGCAAGACTACTTTTGCGGCCCTACTACCCTTTCTGAAGTGGCAGGCTTTTACGGGCTGGAAAAAACCCCAACAGATATAGCGCCAACTACCTTTACACCCGGCTTGCAAGGCACGCTACAAATTGAAATGGCCGCAGCCACCCGGCAACTTGGCTTATTGGCTTATGAACAGCGAGCCAGTATGAGCCAACTATTAAGCTTGGTTGCCGACGATATCCCGGTGATAGTGCTACAAAACAATTCGATTAGCTGGTTACCGCAATGGCATTATGCCGTGGTCATTGGTTATGACATTAACGCAAAAGAAGTGATTTTACATACTGGCGTAACAGCAGCGCATCGTCTTAATTTTTCGACCTTTGAGCGCACATGGCAACGGGGCAACTACTGGATGTTAGCTATGTTGCCCAGCGATAAAGCCAGTGAACACCTTGAGCCTTTTATTTATACCAAAGCCTGTCAGGATTTGCTCAACACCCAACAAACCGCTACCGGTATTGCTGCGCTTATTACGGCCACAAAGCAATGGCCTGACTATTGGCTACCTTACTTTTTACTGGGCAATCATTATCTTAAAACAGAGCCATTGCAAGCTGCCAAGTGGTTTGCTCAAGGCTGGCCGGTAGCGCAACAAGAAATCGCTTACCTGAACAACTACGCGATACTGCTAAGCAAGCTCAACTGCCACCTGCAAGCAACGGATTTAATTGCCGCCGCGTTACAAATAGCCCCGGATAATAGCAATCTACTGGATAGCCAGCAGCAAATTTTGGCAGCTCCGCTGGTAGACGCTAAAGCCGCCGCTGAATGCCCCGTTGAACTCCCTAATTAAATCCCGTATACCACTAGATTGTCGGAAGCGTTGCTTGCGTCTGGTGCTGCTGCTCACTGTTTGTTATTGACAGATGACCAACGATACAATGCTTAATCTTCTTCTTGGACGCTCATATTAAGCCTATGCAAACTTTTCTGAATGAGTTGGTTAGTTCACTCGCGGCAGAGCCACATCGCGGAGAGGTCGCAAAATATATTCCGCAATTAGCTCACGTTGATCCACAACAATTAGGTATTGCGATTTGCACTGCGCAAGGGGAAACCTATACAGCAGGTGATGCCCATACCCTTTTTTCTATTCAGAGTATTTCAAAGGTTTTTACCTTAACGATGGCTCTGGGAAAGATTGGCGACAGACTTTGGCATCATGTCGGTCGGGAACCCTCTGGCAACCCATTTAATTCTATTTTGCAACTAGAACATGAGATGGGCAAACCCCGTAATCCATTTATTAATGCCGGCGCGATTGCCGTTGTGGATGCAATTATGATGGGGCATGAGCCTAAAGAATGTTTGGCAGAAATACTGAGCTTTTTGCGTTATCTCGCCAAAGATGAAAGCATTTGTTTTGACCACTTAGTTGCGGCTTCGGAAATGCAACATCGGGATCGTAACGCTTCGCTGGCTCACTTTATGAAGTCCTTTGGTCGATTACAACATGACGTAGAGAAAGTGTTAGGCATCTATTTTCATCAATGCGCGATTGCGATGAACTGCTTGCAATTAGCGCAGTCTGGATTATTTTTGGTATCGGATGGTATCGATAACACAACAGGACAACGCATTGTCTCGGCGCAACGCGCTCGGCGAATTAATTCCTTAATGATGATGTGCGGTCATTATGATGGATCTGGCGAGTTTGCTTTTAGAGTAGGCTTACCTGGTAAAAGTGGTGTAGGTGGCGGTATTTTAGCCATAGCGCCGGGCAGAGCCTCAATTGCCGTCTGGTCTCCCGGCTTAGACCCGCAAGGAAATAGTCATTTGGGCACTATCGCTCTTGAGCGCTTGGCACAACATACCGGCTGGTCTATTTTTGGACAGAAATCATTATAATTGAAGCAGTTGAAGCATATAAACATTGTCAAAAGAACGACCCAGTATAGACCAGACTAAACTCGCATAAACATAGACAATTGCTTACGTCTGGTGGAGGTGCTTGAATCGGCTAACGCTGCTTCTGTCAGAAATCCAACTTATTTCAGCTTTTAGTAACCGATTGGGTGCGCCTAGCTGCTCTTCGTATGCTTGCATACCTCTAAAGAACTCACATCAATCTAAACTGGGCCTTTGTCTGCCGTAGAAACTCAAACGTATTAATGCATTTAACACCGAACTGCTTGCAGATATTTGGTACTTTAACTTTCTTCGTTGCTTCACTGACTAGGCTTTCGTGAGTGACAACTATAGCCCCGATCGACATCGCTTTCGCAATTAACCAAGGGTCAGCTTTGGCTAGAAAGTTATCTCGATTGGCAGGGTTAAAATTTTGGGCCATCACATATTCGATGATTTGAACAAAAGCCGTTTGAGTTGCATTATCATCGTTGGCAATAAACTGGCCTTTACGGGCTTTAACCCATTCAGCTAACTCGTCATTACCGTCTTTCAGCTCGCGACCAATCATATCAATGCTGCCCGCTACACCAGTCGCAAATTGCTGATCTAGCCAAGTCCAATAGGCGGGGCAAAAATCCATGCTGTAGTAGCTGTTTTTGGCTTCGATATAGGTGTTAGCATCCAGCAGATAAATCAAAACCCCAGCTCCTGCGCGAATTTAGTCACGTTGGCTGGTTTCATTCCAAGCAGCCAAGCAGCATCACGCAACAACAACTTACCATTCAACGCTTCACTGACAACGGCCTTAGAAAACAGCTGACTAATTTGCGCCTTTTTGGTTTTAAAATAGCCTGGGCTACTACCGCTAGCTTCGCGCTCTTTAAATGCTTCTCTTTGCGCCTTAATGAAGGCTCCGTATTCACCCTGGCTAATCAATGCCAGCGTTAATGCTTTCCGCGCCAAGGCCCAGGAGCTAACATGAAAATGCGCTTCTAACTCAGGTAGGTTTTGTTGCCAGTTATCAACGTCGATGTGCCAACGCGCCCGGAATTCATCAGTAGGAACGAGTAACTCAGCTGCCACCGCGTTACAAAAACGCTCTTCCGCGCGATGACTGTTAGCATCGCCATCAGAAAGGCCGGTTTGCCCTATCCAGATATGGCATAACTCATGAATAAGGGTGAACAGTCGGGCACCGGGTGCATCAGCATGATTGACGAAGATAATTGGGGCATACTTATCACACATGGCAAAGCCACGGAACTCGTCAACGCTAAAAGGCCTGCTGTGGTGACCAAGGCTGGACTGCCTCATAACCAAAATGCCGAGCGTTTCAATACGCTGCACCAGATCACGATAATAATCAGCCCAGCTACCACGTTCTGGGTGAGGTGGTATATTAAGCTTATTACGCATATCGGTTACCACAGCCGCAACGCCATCTTCAATGCGGAAACTGCCAACAATACTAATCGGTTGCAACAACTGATTGCGGGCATAGTCGCGGTACCAGTCCTGACATTCCAGCATATTCTTGAGTAAATCCATCAGCTCAGTACTTGGACGCTTTAACTCTGCGGAATCCACAGTGCGTAAATCAGGGATCGGTAGATTTTCAACAGGAGGCTGACTTAAAAACAGAAAACCAAAAGGCACATGAGCTTTATTGGCAAACGTCATCGCCTGCACGAAGGTAATATCCCGCTCGCCAGCTTCCCATTCACTGACTTTTTCTTCAGTCACATTCAATTTGCGCGCAAATTCAGGCAAAGCATAGCCGGAACGCTCGCGCGCCCATGTCAGCATAGCTTTGTTGATTTTTGCGTTATTCATTAATTCCACCTTTCAAGCAAAATGCTCAAACCGCCCCAAAATTATAAACTGCTGTAACTTCCGGCGCTATGCTCAATTAATCAGCATTCCAAGTATATGTCAGGCTAGGATACATTATTGCCATCATCTCAGTTTTGACACCATAAAGGAAATCTTGACCAGGCACCTCATAGTCAACCTTTATAGCAGTTGTATAAGTCTTGTTAAGACTTTGCCTGCATCCATGCGAGTCCGCAAAGTATAATTTCAGAATATTACTGGCTGTCTGCCAAAATGTTTCGGTGTTTCAGGCTGGGTAGCAACAGGCGTCTGGATAGGTGTACTTTTTTAAATCGCAGATGGCGTCTCCGGTACGCCAGCATACCGGAGACGGCAAGCGGTGTGGCTTAGCGTAAGCTTTGGCGTAAGAAAGCAAAAAGCCGCTGTTAAAAGCGACTTTTTCGGAATTTGGAGCGAGTTACGAGGTTCGAACTCGTGACCTCGACCTTGGCAAGGTCGCGCTCTACCAGCTGAGCTAAACTCGCATTGTGTTACTCATATTTCGCACCCAGACAATATTCTTAACCCAACAATTTCGGTATCGAAAAACTCAAGCAGGTCCCAGCTACATCGAGTGGATTTTCTGGAAGCGCCGCTATGGCGTTGGTGGTAAAACGGAAGCATTTATTCATGCGCCCTCCTAACATTAATTAATCAGATAATTAACATATGCTCGAAGAGTCAGTATTTACGGGGCGAGCTAATTAAAGTGGTTACTAATTGAAACCAAAAAGAATTGCTACAACACCTTGCACTAAAGATGCTATAAAGGCAGTATTAAATAACCAGAGAGGTTTCAGAAGGATTTGGAAATGAGCAAAAATGTTTGTAAAAGCTGTAACAGCACCGTCCTACCCACTGCAAAAATTTGCCCAGTATGCAATAAAAAATTAAAGTCAGGTATACTTGGATTGCTTGTAAAAAGCATCTTGTATTTTTTCACGGCACTGGTTGCGTTAGCAATTTTATCTGCAATTTTTAGCAGAGGTGACAACTCTAACGTTTCACGCATAACAACTCTAAAGCCAACTGAGACCGAATATCAAAATTCTATTGGACTAGATTATAGGGCCGCCCTTTTAAAAGACATTCCTGAAAAAACACTGCTGAAATTCAAAGGCAAAGTTGTGCAGATATCTGAAGAGCGATATGTAAGACTTGCAACTAAGCAAGTATTTGGAAGCTATATTGAGGATGACGTAATATTAGTGTTTTCAGACAAGCCAAGAGTGATCGAAGGCGATATCGTTGAGGTTAAAACAAGATACAATGGCACTCTAACATATGAAACAGTTTTAGGATCAAGCAGAACTGTACCAAGATTTATAGTTGACTATTATAAGGTAACGAAAGAAAGATAGTCATATACAAATTGATGAGAGTGAAGTTACTATTACCCCCAGCTCAGTTGCCTGATTTGCAATCTGGGGATTAATGGTAATGTACAACTCACTCTCACTTCGATTATTTCTAAGTAGTAACTTGTGTTTAAGGCGAATCCTGCATATCATGGTCACGAACTACTGGGCGATTTTATACCGCCTTACTAAAGATTGATAAAGTACTTCTAACACTCTTGGAATATCACTTTTTGAACTAACAAGTGAACCTAATAAAGCACTAAGTTGCCCTAGGGCCACTTTACCATTCCTAAGTCTGACAACCTCTTTAACTGTAAAATCTGCACCATCTATCCAAGTAACAACCTCATCCGAACTAGACTCATCCGAATAATCGAAAGTTAGAGGTCCTTTAACATTAGGAAGGCCTTGGCTTATGTAAAACTCGATACAATCAATATCATATTCACTAAAAGAATAGTCTTTCATTTCCAACTCTTTCTTTCAATTAATTCAGAAGAAACAATTTTAGGCACAATCCAAAATGGCACTTCATTGCACCTTTTATTCACTGGCGAGCAAGCGGACGTGACCTCGTTCGTTCCACCCGTCGTAGTTGTATACAACGCCATCGTCAAAGAAGACACCCCAAGCACCAGCCCTAGATCTAGGATACGGCGCCGAAGTCCAAAACCTATCCGAAGGCGTTTTCGGGAAAACGGTCTGGTTTATGACAGGCTTGACAAAATCGCCCTGACACTTCCCACTAGTTTCTATAACATAACGACCATTTGGGCGTGCAGATTGTAAACGCTCGCCGCTACTGCAAAAGACCAATGCTTCCAATTCTTCGATTGTGGGCAAGCGCCAACCATCTTTGGCTAGTTTCATAGCATCATCCCACTTAAAGTTAGTTGCACTACCTGCACAGGTAGAGCCTGTCCAGCTCTGACCAACGCTACAGCGCATCCATTTCAAGCCAGAATTGAGCTCAGTTACAGTGCCGTCAAAATTATCTCGAAAACCGAACGACTTAAAAATTGTGTTAACTTTAGCTTTTACATCTACAGTTCGCTTTCCTGTAGGCAGCATTTTTAAGTATTTATACATGCCAGACAAATCTGTAGCTGCATCAAAGTAAGCTTGCTCTAATCTAACCTCAATCTCAGTTCGCCGTTTGCCTGTGGGCAATTTTTCAAGGTAAGCATACATGCCAGACAAATCTGTAGCTGCATCAAAGTAAGCTTGCTCTAATCTAACCTCAATTTCAGTTCGTCGTTTGCCTGTGGGCAATTTTTCAAGGTAAGCATACATGCCAGACAAATCTGTAGCTGCATCAAAGTAAGCTTGCTCTAATCTAACCTCAATCTCAGTTCGCCGTTTGCCTGTGGGCAATTTTTCAAGGTAAGCATGCATACCACCGATATCGCTCGCTTTCAGCCAATAATATTCCTCAGGATATTCTCGATTAATTTTCAAAGTGATTTTTTTTATGCTATCAGCGACCAAGTACTGATCGTCGCGCCCATAATCATAACTGGCGTCCAGATTAATTCTAAGTGCTTCAATAGTGGTCTGACTCGGCAACACCATTAATTCTAAAGGGCATTCGCCTTTAAATTCGCCATTTACCCGAAGTTCTATGCCTTTATCATTATAACTCCCACAATCTATACGCAAAACGACTGAGGGCGCTGGAGTGCAGCCAGTCAATAATAAAATTAAAATTGGTGTTACTGAAAAACCAGAATAAACTATTTTTTTCAAAGTAATTCCACTTCCATTAAAAAATTTCATATTCTTGATTTGCTTTATCTTTAATAATTTTCATTGACTTCTTAGGGACTGAAAACTGAATTAATAAAACGCTAGCCTCTTCATAATTATTAGATATTATGTACTCACCATTCTTGCATCATCGTTTATTTTAGTTATCAAATCAATAGCATTGCCCACTGAACTTATAACTTTGCTCACGCCATCTTTCTCAAAAAAATTATACTTTACATTGCCACTCAAAAAAGCCTGTCTCTCAAAATCTGAAACAGCCTTAATATATTCAGCTTTATTAAGCTCACGAGATTTAATAATAAAGTCTATACTCCCACTATCACTCTCCATAGATACTAGGTGAAACCTTGAATTCAAAGCGCCTGTAAAATTAACATGACTATTTTGCGTGAACTCGGATACCAGAATAACACTTACAAGCTTGTTATTTATGAATCGAAATCCAATATCAACATTCTCTCCAGCAAAATCTTGCCCTTCCAAGCACAATGCACCAGGTTCAAAATCTTCAGAGCAGTCATAAATAGCTGGGTCTTTCATTATATCTTGTTTGGCGACTCCGAATTCGTAGTTTTCAAACAACTTAACCTCAACGCATGCAGCAAAGGGTAAATAGAAAAAACCTACTACCGCTGAAACCAAGAACAATAATCTCATTACGCCCTCTAGTGCAAACAATCAAATAAATTTAAAAAAAGATTAAATATTAAGCTAACACCAAAACGTAAATTAAATAGATTTTATAAGCATAATGTAAGAACTAATCATACTGATGACTGGACTAACTCAGATTTCATGAGCACTCATTAAGATTAGTTTTTCACTTAAACTCTGATTGAGAGCAGAATTGCCATTAAATCAGCGATAGTTCGTTAGCCTTGTAACCAAGATAGTGAATTTTTTTTATCCTGTCACTACACAGGCTGAATTTTATACTCATATAACACGAATGAGCCGTAAAAGCGTCTAAATTGTAAACAATCACTATTGGCACTTAGTAAGCCACAGCAAACTTCTTAGAAGTTACAAACGACCAGAACTGGACCAGAAAATCTGCCCCCTTCAGCACCAACCACCTTAAGCCCTGATAAGCAGTTTACTTGTGTGGTAACTACTACCAACCAGTTGATATGCACAAGCTACCGACACAACCTGTCAGAAAAACAAACGACCGGGTAAGGACAGGGTGATTCATATCCAGCTTTAATACCACCTACATAAGTCTTGCGTAGACTTTGCCAGCATCCATACCAGTCTGCAAAGTCCAATTTAAGCACCAGCGAGACTTATGGCGCTTAATATCAGTATAGCCAGAAGTTGATAGCTACCAGTTATTTGTACCCTCGGCAGCTAATACAGTTTGCTTTAGCGCATAATGCGCTAAATAACTGTTCCAAATAGTAGAACACTCAGGGAAAGGAACTCAATGCAGTTTGCGCGATCAGATCAGTCGACAGTTTGATACAGTTGGTAGTAATCTGGGTGTAGCTTTAGTAAGAAGTTTGGCGGTCGAGCAACCGTCGGCCGTTCCCGCTCCTGCTACTCTTTGCTTACTTGTATTGGGCTTGTTTGTCTTAGCAACCCGTCGCCAAGTGCTAAACCGTTAAATCCCGCAATTTGCCACAAAACAGCGCGTACAATAGCTAATGTTAGGAAGCGGCGCGCTGCCGTAGCCGGGGTTAGTTACCTTTTGATATCGCAGATGTCGTCTCCGGTACGCCAGCATACCGGAGACGGGACGCGGTGTGGCTTAGCGTCAGCGTTGGCGTAAGAAAGCAAAAAAGCCGCTGTTAAAAGCGGCTTTTTTTCGGAATTTGGAGCGAGTTACGAGGTTCGAACTCGTGACCTCGACCTTGGCAAGGTCGCGCTCTACCAGCTGAGCTAAACTCGCATTGTGTTGCACATTTTCTACACATCGCAATCTGGTTTTGCGTGTGGATCTTACCGCTGCCTGATTAAAAAACTATTTAAAATCAGTATCTTTAAATGGTGCCCGGGGCCGGACTTGAACCGGCACGGGGTTTCCCCCGAGGGATTTTAAATCCCTTGTGTCTACCGATTTCACCACCCGGGCATCTTGGGTGCAAAAGCACTAGCAGAACGGCGCGCATCTTAATAAAGCTAAAACACTATTGCAAGCTATTTATTGCTATCTGCTACAACAACTGCTTTATCTGCTGGTTTTTCACGCAAAATCTTATCTAAAAAGCCCATAGCAAAGGCCGAAATAACAAAAGTGATATGAATCAGTAAGTACCACATAATTTTATCATTAGGGATCGATTCGGTATTCATAAACACCTTTAACAGGTGAATAGAGGAAATCGCCACTATCGATGCTGCTACTTTATTTTTTAATGAGTTAGAGTCGAGCTTTCCTAACCAACCAAGCTTATCGTCGTGGCCATGTAAATCGAGCCGGGACACAAAATTCTCATAGCCTGAAAACATCACCATCACAATAAGGCCGCCAACCAGGGCGATATCAATCAGGCTTAGGGTGATTAATATCAGCTCCACTTCTTTCATACTAAAAATTAGCGGAATAAAGTGAAAGACCTCCTGAAAAAACTTAATACCCAGCGCTAGCAAACACAGGCTTAACCCCAAATAAATAGGCGCCATAATCCAGCGGGTGGCATACATCAGGCGCTCAAAATATCGTTCCATTTTTAATTCCTACATACAAAAAACTTGTTTGGCTATACCCGTTATACTTGAAGCTGCAATGGTGTTGGCTGAATCTGCAAATTCTATGGCGGTATATTGGGCTTACTTTGCCGCTATCAAGCGGCAAAGTCGCAATTATTCTGCTTACCAATCAATTGAAGAAGGTAAACGCGGTGTGGTCAGTAGCGTCATAAACCGCTGCCAGCGCTCATCTTGCGTGCTCGCCTGCTCAATATAGGCTTTTACTAAATCTTTACCCCAGTTGTAATTTATTACATAGGCGCCATAAGCCTCAACAAAGCGCAGCCGCTGCCGGGCTTCAGCTTCACTTTGTAATAAATATTGCTGCTGTAATGCCACAAATTGCTCGGCATCAATTTCATTATTTAAATACAGCCGGGCGGTTTCGTTACCAGCATAACTTAGCTGAGCGAGCAGCTTTAAAAAGCGATCATAGTCGGCAGCCTTGCTGGCATCTAAGCCGGCTAAGGGATACAGCACATCACGCTCATACGCTAACTTTTGCTCGCCCGGAAACGCCATTTCAATACCATAGTTAGCGGTGCCTTCAGCAATTAGCGATTGTGGGCTAAATAGCGGGTACACACTAAACTCTACCCAACCTAAGTCTTTGCTAAGGTGCTGCTCTAGCAAGGCATTATAGGCATGATGGCCCGGATAGCCCTCGTGGCAGCCCAAGTCTACCGCCCGGGAAATATCGATGGGCCGCTCGGTGTTAATTTGAATTAAGCTAAACGCATTACCTTTAAACCAGTTGTAGCCACTCCAAGGTTTGTCTTGTACAAATTCCAAGGTAAAGCTTTCGTGCGCTGGCAAAGCCAAATGGCTGGCACTGCGCGCTTTACACTCGCTAATTGCCTGCTCAAACACCGGCTGTAGTTTATCTTGCGGGATCACAAATTGCTGACGATAGGTCACTACCCGCTCGGTCAGATTACCTTCACCAGGCACCAGTTGTTCCAGTTGCTGTAAAACGGGTTCAAAGCTGCTTAGCGGTTGCTGGGGTGGCAAAGTGTCGTATAACGCCTGTGCCTGCTGCTCAAAACCAGCACGATTGCCGCTGGCCAGCGTATCCGCATGGCTGATCAGGGCGGTTAATTGTTTAGCTAAATAATGTTGGCGTAAGCGTAGCATAGGATCAGACAGCTGTTCTGCGGTCACTTGTGTCTGTAAGGTACGGGCGGCACTGGCAATATCAGCAGCGGATGCCGCAGTTTCTTTAACCTGCTCAGGCCATTCTGCCGGGCCATAGTAAGCATCAACATAGCTGCCATCATGCTCGCCCAAGGCCAAGACCAGACGCACATATTGCTCTGCCAGCGGTGTGAAGTCGTTGCTGACTGGCGGCTCTGGCGCTTTGCCGCAGGCACTAAGTAAGGTCACCGACAACAACATTAGGGTAGAGAGAAACAATTTAGCTTTCACAAAGTAGATCCTTAGCAGGACAGAATAAAAGTCCTTAGCGGGCAATAAAAACGGTCAACAATTGTCTAATCTAGCTGTAGCCGCTGGCAGGTGCAACGCTTCTGTTCCCAACCAATAAAAATTACCCATTTTAGCTAAAAACTAGACTACTCCGCAGTCAATATCGCTTTTTTTATCCATTTAGCCATCTATACTGTTGCGCTGGAAAAATAACCATGCTATTACTAGTGTCGTTCTGCAATTAACTTACACAGGCAGTAAATGACTTCTTCGGTAATGATTCGCTTTAATAGCCTCCTCCTCGTGCTCCTCTGCGCTGCGCGGGGCCGTGCTTATTGGTGAAATCCCACTACCGATAAACCAAAAACCCCGTGCCCAAGGCCGGGGTTTTTTGTTGGTCCCGGCATGTAGTACGCCAAAGATAACTGGAAAAGGAACGCGTAATGAGTGCTGATAATAAAATCTGGATTTTTGATACCACCCTGCGAGACGGCGAGCAGGCGCTACGCGCCAGCTTAAGCCAAAAGCAAAAAATCCAATTGGCGCATGCCATAGCCCGCTTAAATGTCGATGTAATGGAAGTCGGTTTCCCGGTGTCCAGCCCCGGCGACTTTGACTCGGTGCAGCGCATCGCCCGCGAAGTAAAAGGCCCGATTATCTGTGGCTTAGCCCGCGCCGTCAGTGCCGATATTGAAGCCTGTGGCGAAGCCTTAAAAGATGCCGAACGCCGCCGCATTCATACCTTTATTGCTACCTCGCCGCTGCATTTACAATATAAGTTACGCAAAACGCTGGCTGAAGCCTCGGATCAGGCGGTTGCTGCTATTAAGTTAGCCAGCCGCTATACCGACGATATTGAGTTTTCCTGTGAAGATGCCGGCCGAACCCCTATTGATGATTTATGCTGGATTGTCGAGCGTGCTATTGCTGCCGGTGCCACCACCATCAATATTCCAGATACCGTGGGTTACACCATCCCGAATGAATTTGCGGCCATTATCCACACCTTAAGAAACAAGGTGCCCAATATTGATAAAGCCCGCTTAAGTGTGCACTGCCATAACGATTTAGGCTTAGCGGTGGCCAATAGCATCAGCGCCATTCAGGCCGGTGCCCGGCAAATTGAATGTACCGTCAATGGCATTGGCGAGCGTGCCGGTAACTGCTCGCTGGAGGAAGTGGCGATGATTATCAACACCCGCAAAGATGTGTTGGCGCCACTTTACACCGATATCAAAACCACCGAGATTTACCGCAGTAGCCACTTGGTTAGCCAAATTTGTAATATGCCAATCCAGCCAAACAAAGCCATTGTTGGCGAAAACGCCTTTGCCCATAGCTCCGGCATTCACCAGGATGGCGTATTAAAGGCACAAAATACCTACGAAATTATGTCACCTGAGCAGGTGGGTATTCGTCAGAACGAATTAAACCTAACCTCGCGCTCGGGTCGCCACGTTATTCAGCATCGTTTAGCCGAATTGGGCTACACCAAAGACGATTACGATTTAGAAGCGGTGTACAAAAGCTTTGTGGCACTGGCCGATCAAAAAGGCCGGGTGTTTGATTATGATTTAGAAGCCTTAGTCTTTTTCCAAAACCTGCAAGAGCAGGATGAATACTACAAGCTGGAGTTTTTAAGCTCGGCCACCCATACCGGCCATGTCGCCAGCGCTACCATCGGCTTAAATTGTGGCGGCACCGTGTTTACCGAAGCGTGCACCGGCAATGGCCCGGTAGAAGCAGCCTTTCAGGCGATTCAGCGCATCAGCAAATTAAATATTCGGATGGTCGATTTTAACTTACAAGCCAAAGGCAGTGGCGAAGATGCCTTAGGTCAGGTGGATATTATTGCCGAGCACGAGGGCCGCCGTTTCCACGGTGCGGGCCTGGCCACCGATATCGTGCGCGCTTCGGTGCTAGCCTATGTGCATGTGCTAAATATGATCCAGCGTGCGCAAACCATTAGCGCCCATAAACAAGCCCGTAACGGTGATAACCAGATTAAAAAAGCAGCAGGTGAACAATGACAAAGCATTATAACGTAGCGGTATTAGCCGGCGACGGCATAGGCCCAGAAGTAATGGCCGAAGCCATCAAAGTATTAGAAGTGGTGGCCGACAAGTTTCAGTTTGGTTTAACCCTAACGCCGGCACTGGTTGGCGGCGCGGCATTGGATGCTACCGGTGAGCCCTTACCCGCCGAAACCTTAGCGCTGTGTAAGAACAGCGATGCCATTTTATTTGGCTCGGTAGGCGGCCCGAAGTGGACCGGTTTAGCACCGGATAAGCAACCTGAACGCGGTTCTTTATTACCGTTGCGTAAAACCTTTGATTTGTTTTGTAACTTACGCCCGGGCCAAATTTACCCCGCCTTTGCTGATTTATCGCCATTACACCCACGCGTCAGCAGCTTAGGCATGGATGTATTGTGCGTACGTGAGCTAACCGGCGGTATTTATTTTGGTGAAAAGGGCCGCAGCGAAGATGCCGCCTTTGATACCCAGCGTTACAGCGTGGCTGAAATTAGCCGCATTGCCCGGGTGGCTTTTGCTGCGGCGCAAAAGCGCAGTAAAAAAGTCACCTCTATTGATAAAGCGAACGTGCTACAAACCAGTATTTTATGGCGCGAAACGGTAGAGCAAATTGCCAAAGAATTCCCGGATGTCGCACTGGAACATATGTATATCGACAACGCCGCCATGCAGCTGATCCGTAGCCCGCAGCAATTTGATGTGTTGCTGTGCGATAACTTATTTGGCGATATTTTATCAGATGAAATTGCCGCCATTGCCGGCTCGTTAGGCTTATTGCCCTCTGCCAGTTTAAACGGCAGCGGTTTTGGTTTATTCGAGCCAGCCGGTGGCAGTGCCCCAGATATTGCCGGAAAAGGCATTGCCAACCCTATCGCGCAAATTTTAAGTGCCGCCTTAATGCTGCGCTACAGCTTTGGTGAAGAAGCTGCAGCGCAAGCTATTGAGCAAGCGGTGCAGCACTGCCTGGAGCAGCATATTGTTACCCGTGACATTAACCCGAAATCGACTTACGGCACCGCCGCCGTTGGCGCAGCCATAGTGGCAACCTTACGCCAGGAGAGCAATTAAATGGGCCAGACCTTATACCAGAAAATCTATCAAAGCCATGTAGTCGGTAAATTAAACCCCAGCACCGATTTATTGTATGTCGACCGGCATTTAATTCATGAAGTGACCTCGCCGCAAGCCTTTTCCGGCTTACGGTTAGCCGGGCGTAAAGTACGCCGCACTGACCTGACTTTTGCCACCATGGATCATAATGTGTCCACACAACGCCGCAGCTTAGATGCCGCCGGCGAAACCTCGCGTAAGCAATTAGAAGCCTTGGCCGAAAACTGTGCCGAGAGCCAAATCCCAATTTTAGATTTAACCCACCCGGATCAGGGCATAGTGCATGTGATTGGCCCCGAGCAAGGTTTAACCCAACCGGGCATGATTATTGTTTGTGGCGATTCGCATACCTCTACCCATGGTGCCTTTGGTGCGCTGGCCTTTGGCATTGGCACCTCAGAAGTGGAGCATGTACTGGCGACGCAAACCTTACCGCAGCAACAAGCCAAAACCTTAAAAGTAGAAATTAATGGCGAGCTATCACCGCATGTGACGGCTAAAGATGTGATTATGGCGGTGATTGGCGAACTGGGCACCGCTGGCGGTAATGGCTATGTAGCCGAGTTTTGTGGCGAAACCATTCGTGCTTTAAGTATGGAAAGCCGCATGACGCTGTGCAATATGAGCATTGAAATGGGTGCTAAAGCCGGTTTAATTGCTCCGGATGAAACCACCTTTGCCTATTTGCAGGGTAAAGCCCATGCGCCAGGCGCCGAGCATTGGCCTGCGGCCGTAAGCTACTGGCAAAGCCTGCATTCCGACCATGATGCCGTGTTTGATAAAACCGTAATCATTGATGCCAGCACCATAGCACCACAAGTGACCTGGGGTACCAGCCCTGAGCAAGTGATTGCCGTGGATACGCCGGTACCAGCGCCAGAAAGCTTTAGCGATGAAAGCAAACGCCATGCCGCCGAGCGCGCGCTGCAGTATATGGGCTTAACGGCAGGTCAGAAATTAACGGACTGCAAAGTCGATGTAGTGTTTATTGGTAGCTGTACTAATAGCCGGATTGAAGATTTACGCGCTGCCGCCAGTGTGGTCGGTAACAAAAAAGTCGCTGCGGGTGTTCGTGCCTTAGTAGTACCGGGTTCAGGTATCGTAAAACGCCAGGCTGAAGCCGAAGGCTTGGCCGATATCTTTAAAAACGCCGGTTTTGAATGGCGTGAGCCAGGCTGCTCCATGTGTTTGGGTATGAATGATGATCGCGTGGCCGCAGAAGAACGCTGCGCTTCTACCAGTAACCGTAACTTTGAAGGCCGTCAGGGCCGTGGTGCCCGCACGCACTTAGTTAGCCCTGCCATGGCCGCCGCCGCAGCCATTGCCGGTAAATTTGTTAATATCGCCAAAGGAGACTGGGCATGAGCAGCATTTTCACTTCAGGGTTAATTTGCCCATTGGATAAAAACAATGTGGATACCGACCAAATCATCCCCAAGCAGTTTTTAACCTCTGTGAGCCGTGACGGTTTTGCCGAAGCGCTATTTTATGATTGGCGTTATTTAGCCGATGGCAGCCCTAATCCAGAGTTCGTACTGAATTTCCCGCAGTACCAAGGCGCCTCTATTTTGCTAACCCGTGCCAACTTTGGTTGCGGCTCCAGCCGTGAGCATGCGCCTTGGGCCTTACAGCAGTATGGCTTTCAGGTGATTATTGCTGAAAGTTTTGCCGATATTTTCTTTAATAACAGTGTTAATAACGGCATGTTGTTAATTCAGCTAAGCAAAACCAATATCGAACTGCTGTTTAACCGCTGCACTCAGGGGCCGCAGCAGTGGCAAATCGATCTGGCGAGTCAGGAGATTATGTTCGGCAATAACGCGGCTATGGGCTTTAATATTGATCCGGATATGAAGCAGCGTTTATTGTTGGGCTTAGACTTTATTGGCTCCAGCGAGCAACTGGCGTCACAAATTACTGCCTATGAGCAGCAACGTAAAGCCAGCATGCCTTGGTTAGGTTAAGGGTTTACTGTTAACTGTAAATTGGTAAAGTTAATCACTTGCTCTGGTGTTTGCAGCTCAGCTAAAAAGGCTTCGTCTTGTAGCTGGGCAAAACTGGGCGGCCCGGTTAACTCAAACGTTAGTTTTAAATAACGTGGGTCTGCCATAAAAGCTAACAATGCACTGTTTACCAGCTCAGGTAGCGTATTACTGGTACTAAGATATTGTTCAAGTTGTGGTTTTATACTGCTTAGCTGGGCCGTTTGTTCGGTTTCAGCTAAGGCTTGATGCAGTGTCTGTAGAAAACCATTATTGTTCAGTTCAATACTTCCCTGTTGCAATTTACCTTGCGCCAATGCCTCGGTTAGTGCTGCACTATACTCGGCAGACTGGCTGTAGCTTTGCTGGGTTTCTGCATCCATGGCCGTTAAGTTGCTAGCAAACTGCCATAATGGCTGCATTTGTTGCAAAGTAAGCTGATACTGCACATTGAATTGCTCGCCAAGCTGTAACTGTTGATTAAGCAATAACTCACCGGTCGCAGGCTGATAGTGATATTGATAGCTGGTGCTAAGTTGTAATTCTTTGGTTAGCGAAGCTAGCGCGGGCGGCAATAAAATGTGCATACCGTTGGCAAGCTTAACCCCACTGATATTCACGCTACCCGTGTCTGCCAAGGTACCTGGGGTAAAGCCTGTTACCTGAATAGTGGCTACCTCGGCTAACACCCCCAAACCCGCCACATTTACCGCAAGGCCGTTAATTTGATAATCATCGCGCCAATAGTTGGCGTTGATTTGCTGATAACTTAATACCACACCAGGCATCAGACCTTCAGCCGCCATAGTGGCATAGGAGCCGTTGATTAGCTCTATCTGGTCAGCAAGTACTGCTGCAGCCCGGTAATTTACATAATGATAAATGCCGACACTGACCGCCAATATCCCCCCAACAACCCCACCTAACAGCACTTTTTTTTGCATAAGAAACCTGAAGAATAAATAAAGAAAACCTGTGCGCTACTCTGGACACTAAGCATTACAAAGACAATATCACCCATATTTTTCTTGGGCATATACCCAAAATCATTGAAGTTGCAGGTAGGCGGCAAGTGAACGTAGCCAACACCGCTGCAGCTTCAAGGATGACGGGTATAAACTCAGAAAGCGGTAAAGCATAACAGTTCCGGCAAAAATAAAAAAACCTGCAGTGTTGGCTGCAGGTTTTTATTATTACGGCTTTATCTTAAAAATCGTAGGACACTGACACCCACAGTCGGCGACCGTCAATATAGGTGCCACCCGTCGCGCTGGTGCTATGCGAATACAAGTAGGCGTACTCGGTATTACCATTCCAGTCATAGGCACGACTTTCAGCAAAATCTTTATCTAACAGGTTATAAACCACCGCGGTTAAACGCAGGTTGTCTTGCAAGCGGTAGCTGGCGCCCAAATTAAATACGTTGTAGCCCTTTAATAAGTTGTCAGTTGCATTGTAGATAGCTAAGTTCTGACCCGATGTTGGCGCAGCAGCAAACCGTTTCCGATCGCTTTTGTATTCAGCCTCTAACCAGGTATTGAACTTATCTGTCAACTTCCAGGTGGTGGTTGCCGTTAGCTGATTTTTTGGGTTATTAACTAAATAAGTACCGGCATCGGCGCCGCTCTTAATTTCTGTATCCATCCAAGTATAGGTGGCTTTAGCAGAAAGGCTATCGGTAAACTGATAGTTAGTCGTTAACTCAAAACCACGGCTTTCGGCTTTATCCAGGTTAATTTGCTGGCTAAAGTCGCTTTGCGCACTAAAGTTACCGACCGTCATACAACCGGGGCGATTTAGCGGCGTACTGGCATCCGAATACAAACAGTTTGGCACGCTTTGCCCGCTGGCAAACTTGTTTTTAAATTCATTAAAGAAGGCGGTAGCGGTAACCGTTAAGTTTTGTTGATTGTTATAGTTAACGCTAACTTCGTAGTTGGTGGTTTCTTCCGGCTTTAAATTAGGTGAGCCCAGTGTCACTGAGGCACCTTGAGCGGTAAAACCCGTTACGCCATTGTGCAAGGCATTAGGAGTTGGCACTTTATAACCAGTACTGACGCCGGTTTTTAGTGTCCACTGATCTGTAGTGTTCCAAACAATATAAGCACGCGGTGTAAAATGCCCACCAAAAGCACTGTGATCTTCGTAGCGCCCACCCAGCGTTAGGCGTAAATCATCACGTAGTGACCACTCATCCTCAGCATAAACGGAACGCGAATCTTGTTTAAAGGCATTGCCCTGACCTGCTGCAGCGTCAATCACTTCAGCATCTTTATATTCAAAACCTACCGACACCAAATGGTTAGCCAGTGGCATGATAAAACGGGTATCAAACACAATATCGGTATTTTCTAACGTACGGGCTTCACCACCAATAGCGCTATAACCAAAATCAGGCGCACTACCGGCTGGCAGGGTACGACCTTCCTGTTCAGACACGACCCGGCTTAATGATGAATCCCAGGTACCGGCGGCTAGGAAAGCACGATGACCAATCACTTGTTGCTCGCGGTAAAAACGCAGCTCATCTTCATAGCCAGAGATACGATTTGGCGTGCCATCAGCACGATAAGTATCTAGCGTACCTAAGCGGCCATCGGCATTGCTGTATTTTTGCCGGGCGCTGTCTAAATCTAGCCATAACCTATGCTGTTCATTTAACTGATAGGTGAGCTTACCACCTACCGCATAGTTATTACCCTCGGCTGGCCGCGGATCACGACCAGTACCGGCTGGGTTCATCCGCTCTGAGTTGCCACGATCAAAAAAGCGGCCACGTAATTGCAGACCAAGGCCTTCAGCTAAAGGACCACTTACCCCAAGGTTGATGGTAGTGGCGTCAGCGGCATCGCGATCTTCCTGTAGCAGATGATCTGCTGAAAGATTACCGCCCCACTCAGTCGCTACCGCTTTGGTAATAATATTGACTACCCCACCCATGGCGTCTGAACCATACAGCGTGGACATAGGGCCGCGAATAACTTCTATCCGCTCAATGGCAGACAAGGGCGGTAAGAAGCTGGTAGAGAATTCGTTAAAACCATTCGGACCAATATTGCCCGAAGTGTTTTGCCGGCGGCCATCAATTAAGATCAGCGTATAATCTGATGGTAAGCCCCGGATTTGAATATTTAAACCGCCGGTTTTACCTACGCCATTACGCACGTCGACTCCCGGAATAGATGACAAAGCTTCGGCGATATTGGTAAAGCTCTTTTGCTGTAATTCCGCCGCAGTCACCACACTAATACTGGCTGGCGCATCGACTAAACGCTGTTCAAAACCGGCAGCACTGACTACGATGACTTCGATATCGCTGTTATCAGCAACCTCTTCATTTGCCCAAACTGGGCTGGCAACAGCAATAGCAGCACTTACGGCAGACGTCAGGCAGGCACGACGAAACAACATTAACAACTCCTTAGATCAAGCAATTGGCAGTAAGCGATACGCTGTGGTGACACTTACTATTTACCCTTAATAATTACGCGAATAATAATAGTTATCATTGCTTAATGCAATCAAATTATCAGTTACTAATTTGCCGGCAGAATATTTTGCTGTGCAGTGTTACGCCTTTGCGTAAGGTGCTATTGTTCAACTCAATAACCTTGCAACTTATGTTTGGAAGCCTTGGCAAATGTCGGAGTATTTTCATTGGTTTGATTTAGCGGGTATCGCAGTGTTTGCCATCTCAGGCACGCTGGCAGCCTGGCGTAATCATATGGATGGGTTTGGCGTGATCGTACTGGCCAGTGTCACCGCTATTGGTGGCGGAACGCTGCGCGATGTTATTCTGGATGTGCCGGTGATCTGGATGAATAACAACACCTATTTTTATGCCATTTTTATAGCGGCTTTTGCCACTATTTTGCTGGTACGCAACCGGCTTACTATTCCCAATAATACCCTACAAATTGCCGATGCCTTCGGTCTGGCTTTTTTTGTAATTATGGGTACACAAAAAGCGCTGGACCATGGTACCTCCAGTATGGTGGCTATTTTATTGGGTACGATGAGCGGTGTGTGTGGTGGCATGATCCGCGATGTGTTGTGCCGCGAAATCCCCATGGTGTTTCGTGGCGAGCTATACGCGGTCACCTGTATTTTTGGTGGCATTATTTATACCGGCTTACTGGCGTTGGCGGTGCCGCAACTCTACGCCATGGTGGCGGGTATGCTGGGCTTACTGTTGCTGCGTTTAGCCGCCATTAAGTGGCAGATTACTATCCCGGTTTTCGGCAAACACCATCAGGAACTAAACGAACCCTAGAGCACTATATAACCTTATCCCGGATCGGCCAAAACTTTAATCCAGAACAATAAATGACCGCGCAGTTATCAGTAGACTGCGCGCAATTACTTGTATCGGAGGTTTTATATGGCCAGTCATAATCCACATCGTGTGTATATTCCTACTAATGCCCGCTCTAACCAGTATTTGCTTGCTGAAATTAAGCCAGATGCGGCGTTTTATGCCCAGTTCGCTTCGGTAACCGATTGCTACCAACAACTGGCGCAGCAGTTATTTGGTTTGATGACGCAGTATGAACTGCGCAACGTGCAGCTGATTGCCAATGATAAATTACCGGTAGTGCGCTTTCATGAAGAGGCCTACACCTTACAAACTGAAAAGCAAATTCTGTTTTTTTATAACCCCAAATACCATGAAGGTCAGGGGGTATTTACTACCCCGGATTATCAGGCACGCAAGCTACGAGTCGTGTTTTTAGCCACCGGCGAAGAGTTACGCTCACAAGCGGCAGTATTTCACAGTAAAGTTGTCCAGTTATTGACGACCTGGCAACAGCAGTTACCGGGTAAACCCGCCATTAAACTGCGCGATCATCAGCAGTTATCTTATGATCTGTTTGCGAAAAGCAAAGGCTATAAAGAAAGCTATGGCTATAAACTGCGCGGCCTGTACCCTCGCTATAAAGCCCGGCACTGTGCGCTACCAGACGATCATAGCGAAATTACTTATGTTACGGTAACCCTGCCACTGACCCGTAACATAAAACAACACTTTTTAGCCGCAGGCACAGCAGATTTCAGCCCGCTTTATCAGCAATTAGAGCAGCAGTTCAGCCAAGCCTGTGCCGGTAAGAAGCTGGACAGATTGGCAGTAGTGGCCAACGGTTTAATACCGGTAGTACGTAGCAGCAAATGGGATCAGATTGAAAATAACCGTGAGCTACAAAAAATTAGCTTTAACCCGGATTGCACTGCGCAACAACTGCTCAGCTTTTGGCAAGCCGACAAACTGGTAGAAAGCATGCATTTTATTATTGTTGCCGACAAAGACGATAACACCGAGTTTGGCTATGGCCGCTTTATGAATCAGGTAGAAGAAGCCCTGCGTAGCTTTGCCCGTCAGTTGGAAATACCGGGCGAGAGGCAAGATCTGATTGTGCGTTTTTACCAACATATTAGCTATCTTCTTCCTGCGGCCTAAAGCCTGTTAGCGCTTGCTGTAACCCCCCTGCTTAGCGACTGATTGGGGGCCCCACTCACTAGTCGCTAAGCAGCATCTTCCAGTGGTTTGAGGATGTTTATCCCTCTTGACAATTTATAAATGATAACTATTATCATTTATAAATTTGTTTTATCAGGAGTGGCAATGACAACAACAGCAACGCTGTGGCAAACACTGTTTCGACTGGAAAACCAGCTATTAGCGCTTTATGATCCCAGACAACACTACAGCAGGCTAATATCAGACTATACTGCTTGTTGTTGCCGGCTGGCCGCACTATTGCAGCAACAGCCTAATCCTCTATTGCAAGAATGGTGCTTACGTCAGGGCTTGTTCAATTTGGCCAAAACGGCCATGCTGCATAAAACACAGGCACTGGTTTATCAGTGCTGCCTTGATCAACTTTATCGGCCTATGCTGGCGTTAAATCATCTGTACAACATGCAGCGCAATGGCCCGCAACAACAACTCGCGTTACAGGCCAGCCTTAATCAGATCTTTTATTTTCAGGAGTCACCATGAACTACCGTACTGAGCACGACTCGATGGGAGAACTACAGGTTCCTGCCAATGCACTTTATCAGGCACAAACCCAGCGTGCGGTGCAGAATTTTCAAATCAACAGCAAGCCTATGCCGCTTGGTTTTATTCAGGCATTGCTTCAAATAAAAAAGGCCGCCGCGCTGACCAATGCCAATTTACACCTCATACCTGAAGCTAAAGCGAAAGCCATTACCCAAGCGGCCGAGCAACTACTGAACGATACCGATTTAAGCCAGTTTCCGGTAAGTGTTTATCAAACCGGTTCGGGTACCAGCAGTAATATGAATGTCAATGAAGTGCTGGCCACGCTAGCCAGTAAACTCAGTGGTCATAAAGTGCATCCCAATGATCATGTTAATCTGGGGCAAAGCAGTAACGATACTATCCCCACGGCCATTCAGCTAAGCAGTTTACTGGCATTAGAGCAGCAACTACTGCCTGCACTCTCTGCGCTTCAGCAAGCCATTAGTACTAAGTCTGCAGACATTGGTCATATTGTAAAAACCGGTCGTACTCACTTAATGGATGCGATGCCGGTCACTTTTGCGCAAGTACTTGGTGGCTGGCATAGCCAGCTTAGTCATGCACAAACGCAAATACAGCAGCAAATTCCCTTGTTAAGCCAGTTAGCGCAGGGTGGCACGGCGGTGGGCTCAGGCATTAATGCTCATCCTGAATTTGCCCGCCGCTTTGCCACCCAACTTAGCGCCCAGACGGGGTTAACCCTAAGCCCAAGCAAAGACTTCTTTTTTAATTTAAGCTCGCAGGATGGCGCATTAGCGCTTTCAGGTAGCCTAAAAACCCTGGCAGCCGCTCTGCTGAAAATTGCAAACGATTTACGCTGGATGAACTCGGGCCCGCTATCGGGTTTAGCTGAGATTAGCTTAGTTGCGCTGCAACCCGGTTCCTCTATTATGCCGGGTAAAGTTAACCCAGTGATCCCAGAAGCAGTGGCGATGGCCTGTGCTCAGGTATTTGGCTGCGATACTGCGATTAGTATTGCCGCACAATCGGGCAATTTTGAATTAAACGTGATGCTGCCGTTGGTGGCAGATAATGTGCTGGAAGCAATAGGTTTACTCAGTGGTAGCTGCCTAGCACTGGCAAACCAGGCGATCAACAGCTTTACAGTAAACGAGCAGAATATTGCCAAGAGTCTGGCGCAAAACCCCATTCTGGTTACCGCACTAAATAGCCGTATTGGTTACGACAAAGCCGCCGCTATCGCTAAACTGGCCTATCAACAGCAGCGCCCTATTTTAGATGTCGCCGCCAAGCAAACCGATATAAGCCGGGAAGAGCTGGCGCAATTGTTAGATCCAGCAAAACTGACAGGGACCTCATCTTAACCAGAACGTAGTACGACTCAAAACCGGTTATGCTATTCCAGCACACCGGTTTTGCTTGTGTTGTCTTTTCGCTTTTCTGTTATCGTCTTTTAACTTTTCCGTTATCATAGTGCGCTAGCTTTTCTCGAAAGTGTATTGAATGAGCACCTATACCGTTCTGGCCGAACCGATTGAACACAGCCTTACTGAAAAAAACAGTGAGTTTTTAACCTTCCTGCAGCCGATTAAGGATCGCGAGCAGGCTATGCAATGGGTCCAACATTATCGTGAGCGCTATAAAGATGCCGCCCATGTCTGCTGGGCCTACATCATCGGCAATACCCGCCAGCCACAAACGCAGGCCTTTAGTGATGATGGCGAGCCAAACGGTACCGCCGGTAAACCTATGTTACATGTACTAACCGAGCGCGAACTGGGTAATAGCTTAGCGGTTGTGGTGCGTTATTTTGGTGGCATTAAATTAGGTGCAGGCGGCTTAGTGCGTGCTTACTCTGCGGCTGTTTCACAGGCGACACAATTGGCAACACTAACGGCCATTAGCCCGCAGGTGCAGCTTAATATCAGCACCGACTTTGCCTTCGAAGCCCGCGTACGGCAACTGCTAGCACAATACGGCGGTGAACTACTTAGCACGGAGTATCAGCAAAGCGTGTTGCTTAGCCTGCTGCTACCCGCCGAGAGCAGCGATGCCTTTGCCCAGCAACTACGTAATTTAAGTGCCGGCGCTATCCAGATCACCAGCCCCGATAGTGGCAATTAGCCGAAATTTTTTTCATCTGTAGGAATGCTAATTTACAAAAATATGGCGCAACTTATTTAAAACGCCGTTTATATTGGTTACTGGTGCTGGGCTTACTACACGGCTGGCTAATCTGGTTTGGTGATATTCTACTGTGGTATGCCCTGACCGGACTTTTTGTGCTGAAACGCGGTTATTTTCAGTTAGAAGCAGCACAACTATGGCGCAAAGCCGCGCTATTTTTCGGTATAGGCATGATCTTACCCGCAGTAACGAGCTTAATGTATTTATTCATCGACGGAGCTACCGCTGCAGAATTCGCCGATGCCGAAACCGTTGCCCAACAAATTGCGATATGGACAGGCCCCTATTTACCGCAGGTGTGGGAAAACCTGAGCCTAAGTCTATTTATGGCATTGGCGTTTGTGCTGTGTATTCTTTGGTATACCACAGCCTTAATGCTAATCGGCATTGCCCTCTATAAAACCAATTGGTTTGAGTTTGGCTATTCGGCTCCGCACACCGCACTGCTGTTTAGCGGCGGCTTACTGCTCAGTGGCACTGCGGTATGGCTGGATAGCGTTAGCGGCTATTTGCTAATCCTTAATAGCATACTCCCATGGGCTTATGTCGCTGAGGTGATGATGGCGCTTAGCTTTGCCAGCCTAATCATTCACTATAAGCAGCAACCCTGGCTGCAACAATGGCTAGCTCCCTGTGGCCGCTTGGCACTGACCCTCTACTTAAGCCAAACGCTGGTGATGGTGCTGCTATTCCGGGTAATAAGACCAGACTGGTTTGCCACTTTAGATCGGTTGCAGTTATTGATTATTGCCTTAATGATGATTGCAGCACAGCTACTGTTTAGCCAAATTTACAGCCGCTATTACCAACAAGGACCAATAGAATGGCTATGGCGGCGGTTAAGTAAGCGGCCTGCGCTGAACACCTCTGTCTCGGTAAAATCAACCCAATAACCGTATACCGCCTTACTTGCCAGTTGCCGAACTAGACATTTGCGACTGGCATTTCAGGCCATTCCGTGGATAATAAGCCGCGATAACCCGAAGATAACGGCGCTATATGTAAACGCCGCCGACAGGATGCGCTATGTCTCAATTACTCCGTATTGTGCTAATCCATACCCACCTACCGGGTGTGGTCGAATTACAGTTGGATCAGCATACTAATATTTGCGGTACTAATGCCTCAGGTAAAACTACCTTGCAACGGCTGGTGCCGGTGTTTTATGGCGAGCAGCCAAACCGCGTAGTACCGAAAACCCGCAAAAAATTTGATGAGTTTTATCTGCCGTTTTCCAACAGCTATTTGATTTATGAATATCAGCGCGAAAGCGGTGATATCTGTCAGGTCGTATTAACGCGCAAAAGTGAAGGCGGCGTAGATTACCGCTTTGTGGCCGCGCCCTATCAAAGCGACTTTTACCTAACACAAAGCGATGAGGGCGTAAAAGCCCAGAGCTACAACGAGTGGGCCAGCGCCATGCGCAGCCGCCCCGATGTGCAGGTATCGGCCAAAATAAGTGCCACCAGTGAATACCGCAGTATTATCCAAAACGATGCCGCCGCACTACGTGGTAACAATGCCGATAGCGTGAAACTGCGTCGTTTAGCCGCGACCTTTAGTTTGGTCAGCAGTGGCCACAAGCTGCGGCATATTGAAAAGCTGGTCAGTGCCGTGCATGCCAAAGAAGGCAAAATGGACACGCTAAAAGCCATGCTGGCAGCCATTTTTGAAGAAGATGGCGTGACCCTGCCCACCACTAAAGTAAAAAACACCAAAGCGCGTGAGTGGATCCAGCAAATGCGCCAGTCGATGCGGCTGGATAAACTGCAGCAAGATTTTGAACGCCTCAAACAACTCGCCCTGCAATTAGATGGCGCTGAAGCGCAATTAGCGGCACTACTGCCATTGTTGCAACAAGATGAAAATACACAAAAGCTGAAAAAAGCCGATGCCGAACAGCAGGTTAACAATCTGCGCGGTCAGTTGCTGGCTTTAAAAGAGCAGTATAACGCTCAGCAGTTAGAACAAAACGGCAAACTAAGTAAAGCCGAAGCCGATTTACACGAAGCCAGCGCCCGTTTAGATCAACTGCAACAGCGCTTTGATGAGTATGATGCCAAAGATATGCCGAAACTGCAGCGCGATACTGATGCGCTGCCACTGTGGCGCGAAACCTTGCAGGAAGTGGTAGAGCAGTACCAGCTAATGGTTGAGCAGCATGGCGATCTGGAGCGGCAGTTAGAGCAGCGTAAAGCCAAACTGGCCGAAGCCTTCAACCGCTTAAGCGAGCAACACCGCGCCAAAGCACGGCAATTGCAGCAACAAAAAGATGCGACCCGTGAACAGCAAGACAGCAAACTGGCCACGCTGGAGCAAGCCTTTCAAAGCCGCTTACAGCAAGCACAGCAGCAATTCTCCGAGCAGCTCACTCACTTAAGTAGCGCTATTGCCGTATTACAAAGCCAGCTAAATACCTCGCCATTAACGGAAGCCGAACACGACGAGCTACGCGCCGCGGAACTGCGCTTAGAGCAAGCCCAGCAGCAAACACAGCAACAAGCCCGTCAACTGCAGCAATTACAGCAGCAGTATCAAAAAGCCCGTCAGGAACGCGAGCAAGCCGATCAGCAGTTAGAACAAAGCCGCAAAGCCCTGCACAGTGCAGAGCAACAGCTACAGCAACTGCATCGCCAGCTCACACCCGAGCAAGGCAGCCTGCGGCATTATTTACGCTTACACTACAACGGCTGGGAGCAAAAGCTCGGCAAGGTTATCGACGAACGCTTGCTGGAACGGCAAGATTTGCAGCCGCATCTTGGCGAGCTAACCGACAGCCTCTATGGTCTGGCATTGGAGCTGACAGCCATTGATACACCGGACTATGCACAGGATGAAGCGGCCATTCGTCATCGAATTCATGCCGCCGAACAGCAGCTACAACAAACTACAGCCAATAAAGCGCAGGCTGAGAAGCTATTAAAAGAGCGTTTTGAGCAAGCCGAGCTTGTGCGCGCGCAGGTTGAACAAGCCGAGTGGCAATTTACCCAGTCTGAGCAAAATATAGAATACGCCCGCGATGCCCGTAACCGGCTGCAGGCACAGCAGCGCGAGCTGATTAAACAACGCCAGACCAGCGTCCGCAATGAACTAAGCAGCCAGCAACAGCAACTGGAAAAGCTAAAGCAACAGCAGCAGCAAGATTTGCAGGCACTCAAAGACGATCATAATAACCAGAAAATGGAGCTTAAAACCGACTGGCAGGCCGAGCTACAGGTATTTGATGAGCAAATTGACGAGTTAGAACGCCAGTTAGAACATAAACGCGACGACAATAAAAACCAAATTAAAGAGCTGCAACAAGCCTTTAATGAAGAGCTGTCAGCCAAAGGCATTGATCCGCGCCGTTTAACCGAGCTAAAACACAAGCAAGATCAGTTAAAAACCGAGATTAAAGCTACCGAAAACCGTCAGGATGAACTGACTGCCTGGCAAAAGTTTATCTCCTTAGACTGGCAACAGTTACGGCCTCAGCTACTGGCACAGGAAACCGAATTAAAGCAGCAGCAACGCAGCATTAAGCAGGCGCTGGAGCAGTTAAAAGCGGATTACAGCACTAGCCAGAAAAAACTGGAAGAACACAAACGCCAGCAACAAGAACTGATGACGCAGGCCGAGCAATTACTGCTACAACTAAAACCCGTGCTGGCCAAACTGCAGGAGCTACACCTTGCCACTATCACCCCGGCAACGATGGTGCCCTCGGCAGACAGCATAGAACGGCTGTCGCGCGCTAACGAAGCGTTAGAGCAGCGCAGCAAACTGGATAGCGCCTTAAAGCTGGCATTAGAGCAATTTGAAAGCGTGCTTAGTAAAGACGCCGGCCCAGAGTTTTTAGATCGCTTAGAGCACGAGAAGCGCAAGCTGCCAGACTACGCCGGTAAGCGCCAGCAATTGCCGATTCTGCAAAACCTGCTGGAGATCTTAAAAGGCCAGCAGCAGCAACTGCTGGAAATGGGCGAGAATATCGGCGGCGATCTGAAGAAGTTCTTTACCGTCTTTAGCGATATTAACCGCCGCATTGCCCTGCAAAGCCGCCGCTTAAGCGAAGCGGTCGCCGACGACTTAGTGCTGGAAGGCATTAGCAAATCTGAAGTGCGTATTTTATCCACTATTGATGAGCTGGGTTTTTGGCAGCCACTCAAACATTTTGCCAAACTGTATGATGATTGGGGCGCTTCCGGTAAAGCCCTGCCCTCTGAGCAATACCTGAATGCGCTGGCCGATGTAGTCGAGTTATTGCGGGCCGACGAGCAATACACGATCGAATCGTTGCTACGTTTAGAGCTGCATTTAAGCGAAGGCGGCTCCGAGCTGGTGATTAAAAACGATCGACAATTGCTGGAATCGTCCAGCCACGGTATGGCTTACCTGATTTTATGTAAGTACTTACTGGCCTTTACCCGCTTACTGCGTGGCGAAGCCAAAGTGACCATCCACTGGCCGATAGATGAAATTGGCACCCTCGCCTATCACAACGTAGAAAAGCTGTTTACGGCCTGTAGCAGCAATAATATTGTGATTGTCGGTGCCTTCCCTAACCCGGAATCTGATGTATTAATGCTGTTCCAGCATCGCTATTTAATTGAGCCTAGCCAGCAAGATCCAACCAAGCGCCAGCTCAAACGCATTCAACCTAAAGTCAGCCGCTTAGCCGAGCGCTTAGCCCAGAAACAGCAGGAGGCAAGCTAATGTTACAACACGGACCTTTACTCGAGCGCCTGCTGGCTGGTGATTTTATTTGTAAAATTACCGACGAAGATGCGTACCGGCATTTAAGTTTGGAGCAAACGCAGCAGGACATAAACCATTATCTGCGGCCACTTAATCGGCGGTTAGTTAGCAATGACGACAACAGCGTGTATTTTTTGGGTTACTTTGATCTGAACAAAGACGCCCGTGAGCATTTAAGCAGCCAGTTTGCCTTGACCGTGCAATCGTTATTGCCCTTGCTGGAATGGCTACAACTGGTGCAGGAAACTATGGGCCGCGATAGCGCGTTAACCGCTGGCGATACCATTAAACTGCAAGAATTTGTGCTGCGCACCGAAGATAACCAAAGCTTGCGCCAGCGGCTAAGCCAACTGGCCAGCGACCGCTTTTTTAACAGCCAAAGCGAGCAGCTCGACAGCCAGGTAAAACAAATTTTCCGCCGCTTAAAAGAGCACGGTTATTTGCTGCAGCCGCATGCCGAGCGCCAGTACTACATCGTTACCGGTAAAATTGATTATTTAATTGATGTGATTCGTTTTATCCGCGATGAGGAGCATCTGCCGGTTGACGACACCCCCACGCAGGAGGCGCTGCTCTAATGGCACCGTTAGATTCTGCCAGTACCGCCTCTAACCTGTTTACCATTGGTGCCGAGCGCTTAGCTTTATTGGGTAAGCATCATAAGCAGCTGATGCAGGGGTATTTAGATGGCTTTATAGATGAAAGCGCCTTTAGCGAAGGGGCGCTGAAAAAGCTGATTGCCGCCCGTATTTTATGGCGGCCAGACGAACAGCAGCCTTTGGCACTGCGGCCTTTAGTCAGCGAGCTTATCGCCAGTATGGTAGCCGACGAAAACCGGCGGCAAATTAATGCTGACGTGGCCGAAAAGCTGGAGCAAATTCGTAATCGGGTACAGGCCTATCGCGATGCCCAGTATAAAGGTGATTACAGCGTGGCCGAGCTGCAGCTGCAACGCCTGACCGAGCATGTGCATGATCTTAGTGGCCAATTTGAAGAGGCCATCGACAGCTTGTGGCACCGGCTGAACAGCGATTTTGGTTTTGTCAGTAGTCTGGATGATAAAATTCGGGAAAACGAACGGGCACAAAAACAGCTGCGCCGCTTACTCGATGGCTTAGATTTGCTCGACTTTAACGAGCTGATTGAGCTATCCGAAGGCAATAACCATCTGCGTAAGTTGCTGGTAAGCCAGTTGCAAAGCCAGTTAAGCTCACACCACAGTAGCTTGCTGGAAGTGCAAAAACGCCTGATAGAACTGTTAGCCAAGTTCCGCCAGCAGCAATCTCGCTCCATGCTTATTGCCAATATGGCGGCTTTCTTACGCCAACACCCAAAATATCAGCCAGCCGATTACCCCAATCGCAGCGAGCTCCCCAGCCTGTTTAATCAAGCCGCTACGATTAAGCCGCAGGCTGCGATTGCCTTGGATAAAGCCAGCGAACGACAAATTCTGGCCGAGCTGGTACGGGCATTGCCCCGCCATACCCCGGTAGAACTTATCGATACGCAAAGCGCCAATTTTAGTGCCCTATTACAGGATGAAGAAATTGCTGCACGGCAACAGGCACTAAAAACCGATGTGGAGAATTTCTACCTGCGGGTGATTGATCAGGGCGGTAAACTGAGTGCGCTGAGCTATCTGGAGCAGCAAGCATTGGAATGGGATAGCGAAATCTGGCTGTATCAGATTATCGCCGAATACCAAGCTTTGCCGGTTGATGAAAAGCAAATGTTTGCCATTATGCGCGAAGAAGCCCCCGCCAGTGCTTTTAATAACTTGTTGCTCATTCGCGATATTAGTATTGGTTTAAAGGCTGCCTGATGTTTTACCCGCCGCTCAGTGCGCAGGCACTGCGCTACTTACAGCAACTAGAAAAACGGCTGAAAGCAAGTGGTAGCGAGCGGGTAAAAACCCACACCAAAGCCGTACAGGAAGTGCTGCGCTGGTGCATAGAACATGAGTTAGTACCCGCTAACAGCTTACAATTGCCACACTTTAGTTTTGATTTAACGCTCCTAAAAGCTATTGCCGCCACACAGCGGCAATTACAACAGGCCTGTTTTCAGGATGAGATTCAGCAGCAAAGCAGGTTGGATAATGCCCTTAGCAGCCAGCAAGAACTTAAAAGCGTTGGCGTAAGCCCGCGCCAGCATAGAGTGTTAATTAAGCTCAACAACCCCATTCAATCCGCTGGCTTGTCAGCCATTACCTTTACGGATATCGATTGGCAACAGCTAACCCTTAGCCACTATGATGCGTTATTAGTAGTAGAAAACTTAGATTGTTTTTATCAGCTTGAGCGCTTTAACCTGGCCCTGCCGTACCAGCAGCCGTTAATTATTTATCGTGGCGATCGCCAATATAGCAGCGGCTGCAAAGCATTAGCTGCCGCTTGGCAAAACGGTACTAAGCATGAAACAGCTAAACCTAGCCTGTATTTTGGCGATGCCGATTTAGCGGGTTTAGCCATCGCTAACAGTTTGGGGTGTAACGCTATGCTACTGCCCGAGTTTAGCTTGTTTCAACAAAGCGCCAGCCCGGCAATGCTGGAGGCCAAACAACTTAAATATCAGCAACACTTATTGGCGATGACAGTTAACCCGGCATTTCTGCCTTATCAACAGTTGCTTTGCCAGCAGCTCAAAGGCCTGCGCCAGCAACAGATGCAAGGTATGCCACTTATCCCTGTACCACTTACATTCGAAATTACGATCATTAACTTGCGGCAAAATTAGTCTGAATGACTACCTGAGCCGCTATGCAGTACGCAATAGTCGTTTGGGCTTGAGCAGAACATGGGTACTGACCGAACAAGCTGAGCACGGTAAACTCCCCATCACCGCCTATTATACTCTGGCCAGTAGTACACTGGTAAGGGAAGCGTTGCCCGCACCGAATAAATCACTGCCGGCGTATCCAGTGCCGGTTGTCCTACTGGCACGACTGGGCGTGTCTGTGCAATACCAGGGGCAGCAACTTGGAGCCAAAACACTGGTGCAGGCACTGAGAACAGCCCTTGAACTGACCGACCGGGGCTTACCTGCGTTAGGCGTAGTATTGGATGTGTTGGATGATGCGGCTCTTCGGTTTTATCAACATATGGGTATGTTTATGCCGCTGACCGATCAACCGAAACGGCTGTTTGTGCAGATGGGTACTATTCGACAACTGGCGTAGCTCGGAAGCGCCACCCACCGCGTTCATCACTTATATTGAACGCAATATAGATCTGCTACAATCCGTCGGCCTGATATACCGGCTTAATAATCAGTTTTTGCGCCGCTATCACCTGCCGAAATCGCTCAGAAGTGGTTGCCCAATCGACTAGATCGACCTTCCAAGGTAAATCCGATTCACTAAAAGCCTCAGCAACTTCGGCCATAAGTGGCAGCGGTATTGGCTGCTTACTGATAATAGCCAGATCTAAATCAGAATAAGGCTTAGCGTTACCATTAACCCGTGAACCAAAAGCCCAAACTGCGTATTCTGGCAAAAAACGCTGCAAATTAGATCAGCAAAAGGCATTTGATCAAACTTTTCTGGGGAAGCTGAACTATGTTCAAGATAGCGCTTGAGCATTTTATGACTGATCTCATAAATAAACTCAAAACGCTGTACCAGACCATCCCGAATTTGAATATCGCTGATATCAAGCTGATAACGCTGCCAACCTTCTTGTAAACGGGCGATGGCATTGAGTAGCGGGCTGATATCTAATGACATTGATATTCCTTTACGGGTAAAGCAATTATGTGCTTAGCTTAACGCAGCGTGCTCTGGCTTGCTAGCTTGTCGACTAACAGAGGGTTAATCATTGCGGTATCTTATTACTTTAATTCTGCTTATGGTAGCTTGTCTGTTAGCATCATTTTTGCTTCTGCGGTTGCACCGCTTCGCAAAGATTTCGCCTTTGGCGAGATGCTTTCTTTTGCCTTGCCAAAAGAAAGTATCCAAAGAAAAGGCAACCCGATTCCGCTCGAAAGCCCGCTGAAAAATACCGATTTGAGGCGAAAACGTAACTCGCGGTTCGCTAGCGTCGAATCGCTCAAACACCCGTTTTCTTAAAACCTCAAATCGGTATTTTTCAACGGCTCACTCCAACGGGGGGACACGCAGTAGTTAGTTTCGCTCATAGTGAAAATCGATACTATTTCAATAATGGACAAACGCTAGAGCGTGTACCCAGCTCTGTTAAGTGGGATGAGCGTAAACCCAGGATACTTTTCGATGCATTTAAACCGACCGCATTTAAGCCGTCTTAGAAACAAAGGCCGCGATATGTGCCGCCAGCCAATTAGGATCGTCTAGCGCAATATCATGACCGGCCCAACGATGCTGCTGATGCGGCGCCTGTAAAAAGCTCGCTAAGGCAACCGAACATTGTGGATTAACTAATTGGTCCGCTTGACTGCTGAGTACCAGCGTCGGGCATGGTAGCGACTGCAGTAACTTAAAACGACTGGCTGCGAGCAGCTGACGTAGCGCATTTGCCATGGAAACCGGCTGTTGCTGTTGCCAGCGCTGCCAGTTAGCCACAATAGCTGGGTTTTGGTAAGCACGGGCACTGGTCAGTTGCAAAATACGTTGCTCACGATTGGCAGCCGATAACCAAAATAAGCTGGCGATTGCCGCATATTGTTGCCAACGCAACCGTTGATAAAAGGGTGCTAACGGACGGGCGCTTGAGTTAATCAAGGTAACAGAGGCCACTTCGTCAGGATAGGCCAATGCCCAATCAGTTGCTAGCATGCCCCCTAACGATAGCGCGACCAGATGCACCCGAGTGCTCTTTTGTGCAGACTTATGCTGCAGCCATTGGCTGCGCACGGATTGGCGCAAGCCACTAATCGTCGTAGGCGAGCGCTGCTGATACAGCTCGCCAGCCCCCGCAAAATCAAAACATAACACCGGGTTAGGCAGTTTTTCAGTCAGTTTTGGTACGAGTTCTCCCCAATGCCGCTGCTCCCGGGTCAGGCCTCGCAGCAGAAGCAACGGCATGTTATCTGGCAAAGACGGCTCTGAGGTCAATACCATAGCTTGATCGCCTCAGCCTTGAGTTGCTCGTGCTGGGGTACAGGTAACCACTGTTGATAAGACAAAGTGGCATTAATTAAAAAGTTAATCAGGATCAGATGGCTGCGTAATACCCGCTTCACCCTGTGTGGCTTAATCGGATGAAACATACCCAAGCTAGATAATAACTGAAAGGGGTTCTTGCGCACCCAGTTCCACGAGCCCATTTCCAGGGTTAAAGGTAGCAACAGGCTGTTTTCGCTTAGTGCCATATCGTACAAATAATCCCATAAATCGCCATGACATAAATAATGCTGCGATTGGGGTTCAAAGATGTAATTCTGGTGCGGATAGGTATCCAAGAGTAGTTGACGCAAGCGGTACATTTCTGCCAGATGCGCCATCGGTTTGCGGCGGCTCTTCGCATAAGGAAACCACAAGCGATCTGTGCGGCCAAAACCTGAATGGCAATCCAGCACTAACGAGCAGGGGCGGCCAAATAACTCACGGCGGACAAAACTCACCAAGGCCTGGCTTTCCGCCTCCATCACACCGGGTTTACCCCGATACCAGGGCAAAACGGTACCCAAGCGATGACCACCTACCAGCCATGCTGCCCCTTCAGTACAATCTTGCGGGGCATTACGTATCAGATCAACATGGTTACCATTAGCACGCCAGCCATTCGCCATACCAGCGGGGTTTAACAGGGGTACAAAATAAATACAACAATGCGCCAGGGTATGTTGTAAACAACGATCCCAAGGCAGCCGCTGCAACAAGGTTTGCAGGTAAGCCAAAATCACCTGAGTACCGATTCGCTCCAACCCATGTACGCCGCCGATAAGCGCTATAGCAGGTAAAGTAGGTTGCGGATTGCCCAGACGCAGTGCATAAATCGGCAAGGGCCCGCTAGCATGAGGCACAGCACAGAGCACTTCGGTATGCAGCTCTGGCGGTGCTGTGGCTAGTAATTGCTGCAATTGCGCCAACTCTGGCAATAGATCCTGCACTAGTTCCTGCTGAGCCATCCGACCTCAAAATTGCAACGCTTTAGTTAGAGCAGCATAGCCTACTCGGCAGGTACAATAATGGCAGTTTTATGAAGATTTATTGTCATACTTTATCTTATCTGGCACAGTAAACCGATGACATTGTGCTAAGTATTGCGATGGCGGTTTGGGTTTAACACAGATTAATTTACGTCGATGCTACCATGCTGATTTTGTGTGTACAGGGTATAGGGCAACGCCACTGTGTCGGCAACCAACGAAAAAGTACCGTCGATAATAAAAAACGGTACATTGTTAAAGCTACTACCTAAGTTTTCCTGACGGCTGGGCTCGCCGTTTAATTTACATAAGTTAAAGGCAAAACCACTGTAAATACGCGGGATGCTCTGACAATAGCTTTTTTTGCCTTCGTGTTCAATTTTGACATGGGTCGTCGTTGGTGGCAGCGTTTTTATTGTGGCACAGGCAGTTAAACTAAGTATTGCCACAGCCATAAAGCCTGTTTTCATGAGATCATCCTGACAGTTATCTTATTGCCAAGCTTAATAGAAGGTAAACATTAAGTAAATATCTACCCACCTAAAGTAAGCATGCCGCTCGGTTGTATCTGCAAGTCATTTAGTAATTTAGGAGCTATAGCCAGCAACTTGTGAAGGTTCTGTCTGCACCGGCTCAGTCGTATCCGGCGCTGTCTGCAAATCCTTCATCATATAGGTGCTAAGCGGATCTTCAGTGTAATCGGCAAAAGGGCCGCAGTGCACAAAACCAGCACTTTCGTACAGGCTACGGGCCGGAATAAAGAACGCCATTGAGCCGGTTTCTAAATAGAGCTGTTTAATACCCAGCTTGGCAGCTTGTTGTTCCAAGTGCAGCAACAGAGCCCGGCCAATCCCTTTACCTCGTGCGGTGGGCGCGGTACGCATGGATTTGATTTCGCCCAGTTCAGCACTGTGCTGCTTTAACGCTATGCAACCAAGCAAAACATCATCTTGCCAGGCTGTCCAAAAATGAATATCAGGCGCTTTTAGCTTGGTGATATCCAGCGCATGCACACTCTCGGGTGGTGAGGTGGCGTACATATCTGCCAAGTGGTCTTCTAGTAAGGCCACAACTGCAGGAGATTCTAGTGGGTCGAGGATAATCTTCATACAACAAACCAAGTTAAGAACGGTAATTAGGTGTTGTAATCCTATCCTATTTGTTACAGAAATAGCATGTAGCAGTCTCGTAAATTTCGCTAAACAGCTGAAAAAATAATATTTTGTTAATTGGTTACTCTAGCTAACACCTGCGCAGGTACGGTTAGAGGCAAAGTCACAATTATCGCTTCGCCAGATGCAGGGAAGATACCAGTTAAGGCTGTAATATTTACCTGATGGGATACCAATATGGTGGGAGCCGACAATGGAGATTCAGAAAAATACGTTATGAGTTCAGCAGTCTGTGTATCGCGATCGCCACGACCGGCAAAAAAAGAATTTAGCGCTGTTAGCGGCTTTACGTTACCGACATTAAGCAGTTCCGCAGTTTCCAGACAACGGCACCATTGGCTGCTGTAAACTTGTATCTGGCCGCTATACAACCTCTGTAACTCAACCCCCCAGGCCCGAGCCTGGGCGCGGCCTTGCGCGTTAAGGTTACGTTGGGTTTGGCAGTCTTGCAACTGAAAGCCGGCTGGATCTCCCGTGCCAGGCGCCAGCGCATGTCGCATAATTAATACCGCCTGACCTTCGCGCCAGGCTTGCCAAGCCTGTTGCTCTGTTGCCGCACTGGCAAAGGTCGTTATATAAAATAATAGTAAGCAAAAGCGTTTTTTCATTACCCTTCACGCGGATATGCAACTGTGCGAGTCTATACGTAACAAAACCGCTCAAGGTTTATTCTTAGAGCAACACCATTAAAAGCTCATGTGACGGATAATATAAATAACCAACACTGCCAGCGCACTTAACAGCAAAACAATAAAGGTTAATAATATCCCCACTGCCCTAAACTTTAGCTGCTCAGGTGCCCGGCTTACCCCGAAGGCATGACTAATACGTGCACAAAGCAGTATTATCCCCAGCAGATGAACTAAAGTAGGCTGCAATCCGCTATACTCTGCTAAAAATAATACTAATAACGCCAAGGGAACATATTCAGCAAAATTTGCATGCGCGCGAATAGCTCGCTGCAAGGGGGCGTGTCCACCATCGCCAAGCGCAACCTGAAAACGACGGCGCTGGCGCACCACCGCTACACTTAACACAATAAAGATTAATGCGAGTAAAGCGGCGTACAAAGCAGTAGTCATAATATTATCTCAAAATTATTTACGAAATTAATATGTTATTTTACTACTGATTCACCAAGGATTCATCCGCATGGTCTAATATCAATAGTGCGTACCGTGATTATTGTGCATCACGTTCATTTTTGCTAACACTTAATTTTTGCCTCAAAGGAGCTTGATTATGGCTAAAGCAACAGAAAATGATTTACAGAAAGAACTGAAGTTAATTGCTGATACCTTGGAAGAGCTATTACAGAGTTCTGGTGATAAGCCTAAAGCCGAAGTCGATAAACTTAAAGCTAAGGCAGAAGACATGCTTAAAACCACGCGTACCAAACTTGCCAACGCGACTGAAAGACTGGCTGAAACACTGCATCATACTGAAGAAACTATTTCAGCCAAAGTACATCAGGCTTCAGATTCTACTAACGAGTATGTGCAGAAAAATCCGTGGACTAGCGTTGGTATCGGTGCCGCAGCAGGCTTAGTGCTGGGCGTACTGCTGAGTAAGCGCTAAATTATGACAGACGCATCGCCGCAAGGGCCCGCAACTAGACTATTTACTTTGAGTAAACGCATGTTGCAGCGTTTACTGCGCATGGCCGAGCACCGGCTGACTCTGGCAACAATAGAGTTAGAGGAAGAAAAACAACAGTTACTTAAGCTTCTGTTGTTAGCGGGTGCCTCCTTGCTTTGTTTGGCGTTTGCGTTGATGAGTCTGCTAATGCTGGTAAGCTGGGCGATAGACCCGGCTTATCGGTTAACAGCGCTTGTTCTGCTCTGTGTTACGTTATTTATCGTGGCAGCCGTCGGTGCCTATAGCACCCTGCGGTTGAGCCGAAAAAGCACACTATTAGCTGAAACGCGTCGTCAATTGCAGCAGGACTTAAGAGCACTGCAGGAGCCTACCGATGACTAGCCGAAGCAAAGTATTGCAGCGACGCAAAGCGCAGCTGCTGGAGTACATTGTGGCAGAGCGTGTTGCTTTACAGCATCAGGCAGTTGAGTGGCAGCAGCTTACTGCCCCTATCGATCAGGGATGGTATGCGGTTATGCGCTATCGCCCGTTAATTTTTGGTGTAACTGCCTTGCTTGTCGTTAGTAGTATTCGCAAGCCAGTACACTTGCTGCGTTGGGGTAGAAAGGCGCTCTCCATTTGGACCAGCTATCAGTTGTTTAAGCGCTCTTCTACTCACCTGCAAAAATAGTGCTTAATACTCAACAACAACTTTGGCGGCTAAGGCGGTATTCTCCAGCTTTAGCTGCACGGGTTGGCGTAAAATAATGTTACCTTCAACAACGGAGTCAGCACTGATATAAAGCGTAGGCTGATTTTTCTCATCCTGATCCTTGCCAAACCAACTGCGGTTTTTCTTCCGCTCGGCAAAGATTATGTCGCCCTTAACCAACGAATTATTTTTCAAACTGATGCTGCCATTTACCGTGCGGATTGTGCCCGCAGCATTAGTATTGTCTAAACGGATACTCCCGTTCACAGTAGTAATATCAGCACCTACTTGAGCGCCTTTGCTTAGTTCAATACTGCCGTTTACGGTACTAAGCCCCTGCTGTACCTGCAAATCACTAGCCGCTTTAATGCTACCATTAACGGTCTCAGCACTGCGTATGCGCACGTTATTACCCAGCTTAATACTGCCATTCACAGTTGACAGCTCCTGCATTTGACTGCTGTCACTGATGTTGATACTACCGTTCACTCTGGAGATATCGCCTCCCTGAGCGGCATTCGCTGACTGATAACTGCTGTTTCCTTTATCAGCTGCATCAACCACCACAATACAACCAGTGAGCAAGCTGCTGCTAAAAATTAACGCACTTAATAAGGCAATTTTAGTTTTCTTCATTGTTGTTTTCTCATGCTAGTCAATAGTGCTACTAGCTAAGCAAAAATGCGGCCAGAATTAAATACAATAAATATCAAATGCTTAGGAAAGATCGCCACTTAAGAAGTTAATGTTATTCACCTATAATTGGTTTTTGTGACCACCTTGTTAGTCATTTTACTAGCAGGTTATTTTAGCTATAACCACTCTAATCTACGCTCGGGTCAATACATAACGGCACTGTGCTGTAAATTACCACGTAGTAATGGCAATAAATCCGCTTGCATAGCGGTGGGTAACGCCGGGCAAAGTTGCTGTAGTAAGGCGGGTAGCCCAGCCTCGATAGCCGGGGTGTATTGGCTGAGATCTAATATCCGACCGGTACTGCCATGCAGCACCAGGGCGTCAGTGTCTGTTTCAAAACCCGCCACCAGAGCATAACATTGCGGCTTATTGGCAAAGATATACTGCACCTGATCACGAATTTGTAGTGCCTGTGCCAAAGCCGCATCACGATCACAATGAAAGCCAGCACAACCACGCCATTTATCGCCCGCCGAATAATGGTAAGTAATTAACACCAGCACCGGCCGGCTAGCAGCCAGCGCCTGATTAATATCATCACATAACATATCACCCAAATAAGGCCAGCCCAGATCAAAGATGCCGCCTAAATTACGATAGGGCTGAATAATACCAAGTGGCGTTTGTGTTGCATGTGGCAAATGAATACGCCCATCCATGCATTTTAAGGCAATCAGTTTAGTAGGATGTTGTTGCAGATATTGGCTACGCTGGCCGCTGCTGGCAATAAACTCGTGGTTATGACGCTCTGCCAGTTGCTCCAGCCAACTAAGGCGGCTAGCAAAAGGTTGCTGATAAAGGTCCATAAATCTATTCGATTAATACCGGTGTACTAACCTTAATCGAAGCAGCACAACTTGCTGCTGCAACTTTAGTCGAGTTAGTAGCAGGTTCTTTGACTGGGCAACGCCGGGTTTTTATGGCAGGCTAACCAGAGCAGAACTACAACATGGCAAAGACCAGGAAAAACGATGCGCTACCTTTTTAGCTTACTAACAGTGTTAGCTTTAACCGCCTGTAATAAACAACCACCCGCAGCACAAACCTCGGCTATTGAATATAGCGCTGAGCAACAACAGCTATTACAGCAAGGCAGTCAACGCGCACGCAGTTGTGCCGCCTGTCATGGCCCACGGGGTATCTCGCGGCAAGCCTTATACCCAAGCTTAGCAGGGCGGCCGATAGCCGAGCTTAGCCAGGCCATGCAGCAATACCGGGACGGTAGCCGGAAAAATGCCCTAATGAGCCCGCAGGCACGGGGTTTATCGGATGACGATATTGCGCTATTGGCCGCCTACTATGCGCTGCTGCCCGCAGCCAATGCAGACGCAACCGGCCAATAAGCCTTATTCGGTAGCAAACAGGGAGAGCAAATCATCCGCACTGCCCTGCCACAGCTGGCCTTTACCGCTCCCCAACAACTGATCGGCTAAACCTTGTTTATATTGTTGTAGCTGTTGTACTTTTTCTTCTACCGTATTGCGGGCAATCAGCTTGTAAACAAACACCGGTTTATCTTGGCCAATACGGTGGGCGCGGTCTGTAGCCTGGTTTTCAGCCGCCGGGTTCCACCAGGGATCATAATGAATAACGGTATCGGCGGCGGTTAAATTCAGGCCCGTGCCACCGGCTTTTAAACTAATTAAAAAGACTTCCGTTTCACCCTGCTGAAAGGCATCAATTTGCTCTTGCCGTTGCTTAGTTTGACCGGTTAACTTGCTATAGCTGATGCCTAAGAACTGTAGCTCTTGCTCTATTAGATGCAGCATACTGGCGAACTGACTAAATAACAGTACCCGCCGCCCTTCTTCAACCATTTCCGGCAGGTTTTCACGCAGCCAGCTCAGCTTGGCGTTGTGGCGCACACTTTGCGCTTGCTCTATTGGCACTAAGCGCGCATCACAACACGCCTGACGTAATTTCAGCAAGGCATCTAAAAATTCGATTTGGCTCGCCGCCACCCCTTTGCGTAAAAAGAGCTCCCGTACTTTGGTTTCCATAATAAGCCGGATACTTTCGTACAAATTACGCTGATCGGCCTCTAGCTCTAATAATTGGATAATCTCGGTTTTTTCCGGTAATTCAGTGGCTACCTGACTTTTACTGCGGCGCAGCATAAAGGGGGCAATTTTTTGTTTCAGATGATTCGCCCGCTCCAGATCAGCATGCTTTTCTATCGGTTTACGATACACCTGATTAAAGTGTGCCTCGGTACCCAATAAACCCGGTAACACAAAATCAAACAGCGATTTTAGCTCGCCTAAATGATTTTCCAGCGGCGTACCGGAGAGCGCTAAACTAAACTCCCGCTTTAACGCCCGCACACTTTGCGCTGCCTGACTGCCAGCATTTTTAATATGCTGTGCTTCATCTAATACCACTAAACTAAACTCGCGTTGCCGATACAACGGTAGGTCCCGTACCAACAAAGGATAACTGGTTACAATCACATCGTAATCAGCTAAATGTTCAAACAACGGCCGCCGTTTGGCACCATAAACCTGCAACACTGATAACGCCGGGCTAAAACGGGCCGCTTCATTTTGCCAATTCCCCAGCAATGACGTGGGGCACACGATCAATACAGGCTTGGTTAAGCGCCCCTGTTGTTTCTCATACAACATAAAACTTAGGGCTTGTAGCGTTTTACCCAGCCCCATATCGTCAGCCAGCACGCCGCCTAAACCAAACCGGCGTAAAAATACCAACCAGTTTAATCCCTGTTGCTGATAGCTGCGTAGTACCGCATTCAAGCCTGTTGGCACAGCCACTTCGGTAATACCCTGAAAATTATGTAGCTGCTCGGTTAAGGTGCTTAAACGGTTGGCATTAAGATATTGGATCTCCGCGGCCCCCGGTGGCGGTAAAATAGCGGCCTTATAATCTGGCAGTTGCAAGGTTAGCGGTGATTTCTGTAAATTTAGCAATTCGACAATGGTGTCGATTAGCGGCTGAATAAGTTGCATCGGCAGGGCCAGCTTACCTTGCGGCAAGCTTAACCAAATGGTTTGCCCAGCGGTGGGCAAGCCAAACTGACGTAACCATTGGCTAATTAATGGCAACAGCGGTACTTGCTGACCATTAATATCCACCTGGATCCCCAACTCGAAACCACTTTGCTTGCCGTCCTGTACCTGTAAATACGGCGTAGCATCCAGAATTTGTAAGTTGAAATCGGCATCTTGTTCAATGCGCCAGCCTTGCGCTTTTAGCTCATCCAGCCTGTCTAGCAGGGGTTGCCACAACTCTGGATTATCCGGGCCATCACCGATGCCATATGCGCTAAGATGATTGGCTGGCGATGGCAATGGGCAATCAACCAGTCCCAGTTGTAGCAGTTGCTCTAAGGCATTAAGTTCGGTACTACGGTGCCGTTTGATAAAAACACTTTGCTCAGGCTGGATCAATTCGGTTTGCGCTTGGGTTAAATCCAGCGGTAACCGATGCCCGGCATAGTCAAAATAAAGTACAGCGGTCGGTCTGGCGGCCATTTTCGGTTGCTGCACCCGCATCTGCAAGGCCAGCACAGGCGTAGGTGCCACGCTTAGCTGCTGAACAGCTACCCCCGGCGGCACGGGTAGGCTGACCTGTTTAAACAATTGCTGTAACTTACCCAAACGGGTCGCCAGCTGGCTTACCGGGATCGTCGGCATCTTAGCCAGCAGCTTGAGTTCGCGGCCACTTAACGTGGTTTCTACCAAGCCTAATTCGTAATGATCGGTATTAATAAAACACGGCGGATCGGTAAACACCAGTTGGTTTGCATCATCATCAGCAATATGCCAGCTAAGACGCTGGCCAACGTCTTTTTCCTGCCACTGTAGGCTTAATGGCCGGGCGGCTTGCCAGCTTAATTCATGTCGGGCTTCGCCGAAGAAACAGCGACCAGTAGCCAAAACTTCTTGTAGTAATTCGTAACCCCAGCGCGCTTCCAGTACATGTTGCTCCTGGCTGTTATGCGAGCGAAAGACCGTGAGTAAGCGATAATCATCTTCACTTAACCAAGAGGGTGGCTGCGGGCTAATGAGATCATATTTACCCAAGGGCTGGCCTTTACTATAGCCACCCTTTTTCAGCAATTTTACCCGCCGTGGATACAGTTGTAAGCCGCTTTGGCCATAGCTCAGTAAGTAAAGAATAGTATCTTCTGGTTCTGCAACGGTGGGTTGTTGCTGTTGTTCTACTTCGGCAAACCAGTTATCTAACTGCAATAACGGCAGTTGCCGAATGCGCAACTGCTGCTGCGCGTAGTCGCGTTTTAAACGCAGTAGTACCGCCAGTACATGCTTACAACGGTACCCTACCGGACAACTGCAACTGTCTTGTAATTGCCAGTGTCCGTCGTGTTGCAACAATGCCAGTTTTTGCCGGTAAGGTGCAAAGCCAGCCCCCCAAACTTGAGCACTGATTTCGCTTAAATCATCATTGTATTCCAGCTTCAATACTTTACCGGCCTGTAAATAGGCACGGGCACGATGCACCGTAGCGGTGTCAAACCACTGTAATAAGTTTGCTTCACTTAACGGAAATAAGGCGGAACTTTCAACTTCAGTTTGTTCAGTCAACTCGCTTGGCTCTCTTTACATCAATGTACATTAACGCCCATATATTCAGCTACAGGCAAAAGACTATGCTACCGCAAAGGGCGCACAGACCAAAGCTTTGCGCCCAGAAATTGCTGATTTTTTGACAGATGGCGGTGCATTGGCACCTGTGGCTAAAAATAGTAACTCAGTTGCAGTGCTAAATAGTCATCACGTCGTAACCAATATAAAGTGTCTTGCGGCTCATCACTTTTAAATAACCAGCCATTAATACTTAGCCTAAGGTTGTCAGATAAGCGCATTGAGCCTTCCAGCTTGATGCTGCGGCTTTGTTGATTATCTAAATCTTGCAGCACGCCGAATAAAAACTCGGTACCGGCCAGATCATTTAACGCCAAACGCCAGCCGAGAAAAAGGTCATTCTGTCCCGGTAACGTGGCGGCTTCGTCACGGCTATCATACTGATACTCCAGGATCCAACCCAGATCCCACACCTGCTCTAACACACCAATTTGACTATATTCAAAGCCCCCGGTCGCCGCCACATATTCAGCAAAACCGGTACGCCGATAGATGCTTTCGAGCTTCCAGAGCCAATCGCCCTGTACCCATTGCAGATCTAAACCGTATTGCTCCATTTGCCAATATAAGGGTTGTAATTCACCGCTAGGGGTAGGTTGTAATAAAGGTTCTCTGTTGTTACCGCTGAAAAAGCTTAGTCCCAAATCCATACCAGCAAAGCGCTGTGTGTAACGCAATGCCACATCCAGATTATGTTTAGCATCGGAAGATTCGTACCATGCTAGATCATGGTTAACCCGTGCTGGCGGAGCTAATCGACCCGCCGGAGCTGGAAACTGCCGCTCTCGAAAATACGGCAAAACATAAATATCAAAGGTGCCCGCACTACCGCTGCGCCGCAGGTTTAGCATCGGCTGACCCAGTTTAGCCTCCATTTCAACACCGGCCGTCAGATCAGACTGGTTAATCACATCCACCAAGTGTTGGGATTCTGTCACGCCCCAAAAAACGGTATCGATACCTGCTTTGATCTCCCAGCCAGTGCCAATATAGCGCCAATAAGCCTGTTGTAGGTCAATCAGATGGCTGTCACTGTCATGCTGGTGCCAGCGTAAATAGGGCTCAACATTCACATTGTGCCGTCGGCTGGCATCTTCGTACGACCATTGTCCGCGATAACTTAGCAATGCATGTGATTTTGCCGCCTGCTGCAAGCCGCCACTGCCAAATAGACGTTGCTCCCAACCAAGCTCATGCTGCAAACGCCAGTTCCCCTGCGGCGTATTTGGGGCTGCCATTTGCCTACCAGGCTCGGCGTTTGTGGTTTCAGGGGCTTTTATTGGAGGTGTCGAGTGCTGAGCAGCGACAACTGTGTTGTCAGGCAATAATGCGACGCTCCCCGCTGGTGCCGCTACAATATTTTGGATTTGATTAGCCACCACGGCCGATTCAGTTGTAGTAGTAGGTCTACCCGCTGTTAATGGTTTGGGTAAGCGCTGTTGTGCCAGTTGCGTATTGTACCAACGCTGGGCTTCAGCTGCATCCAAAGCTAGCATTTGCTCCCGGCTTGGTACTGTAAATACCGCCCCTTGAATTAAATGATGCACATTTTGTTCGCGAAACGCCTGTGGATTGTGCTGCCATAATGCCTGAACCACTTGTGGCATACTCACCCGCTCATCAGGTCTAGCTTGCATGGCTAAACGCCACAACGTGGTGTCGCTAGTAACGGGGCCCAGTGTTGCTGCAAATGCTGGGGATGCCATCAGGAAACATAACAGGCTAAAACGCAATTTTCGCATAGATTGCTGCATAATGGTCAGGGCACTTAGCGCGCCCGCTCCAGTGCCGTTACATCAAAATCGGCATTAGTACGCCCTGTTTGAAACTGAATTGACTCTAATATTAGATCAGTACTTTTACCGGTTTGCTCATTGAGCATTTGCAACTTATGAGGACGCCAATATTTGTCCAGATATTGCCTATAGTCAGTCGCTAATAAGGTTTTCAGTAAACTCGCTTTACGATCATAATATTCAGCCCGCTGTACCCGGTAATGCTCTTGGTCCACCCAGACAATAATTTTGCTATACCCAGAGAAGCTGTCAGTAGGTGTTTGCTCAACCACAAAGCATTGTTGCTCGCCACAGGCTTCGTCCCGCAAGTAACGAAAACTAAATTTCTCTAGTTCAAAAGACGTCATATCTTCATAAGCAAATTCACTCGCCATAAAAGGTCCAGACTTGTTCCGGCTGGCGATACGGCGCGTACGCCGTACACTGGGTAGATATAACCATTGGTCATCTTCTGCAGTAGGATGTGAATGTGTTAAAAATGCGGAACCACGCACATCCAACGGTTCGTCAAAAATCGTCAGCGCCTTGTCGCCATCGCCTTGCACTTCCAAAGCAAAAGTTCGCATCCGCCGTGCACTTTCGCGACCTTGCGCATTACGCAGCACCATTTGTAATTCGCTTTCGCTGTCTCCCCAACCTCGATCCCGGGCTTTTTGTTCTTGAGCAATTGCCAGCCCTTTGGCTTGATCATCTGCTCGCAACATTGAGGGTGCGAGCAGTAAGCTCGCCACCAAGAAAAGGCTAAGGGTTTTGAACATGACTTTTACTCCTTGCTTTATCCAGCTTCAATAAACATGCTGGTAAAAATAGTAAATCAACAATTAAGGCAATCAAGATAATTCCAGAGGTTAATAACCCCATATCAGAATTAAGCCGGAAACTAGAGAAAATTAATACAGCAAAGCCACTTACTAACACCATGGTGGTAATCCACAGCGCTCTGCCTACACTATGGAAAGCATAACGCACTGCTTGCTCAGTGTCGCGCCCTTCAAGCCGCGCATAGCGATACTTAGCCAAGAAATGCACCGTATCATCAACAATAATACCAAGGCTCATACCCGCAACCACAGACAGGGCCAGGTTAATTTCGCCAATAAAGATACCCCAAAGACCAAAGCCAATCACTGCAGGCACCAAATTTGGAAGCAAACTGAGCACACCAAGACGCAACGAGCGTAAGCTGAACACTAACAGTAAAGAGATAAGTATCAGTGCCACAGGTAGCGTACTTAGCATAGAAGCCATATTACGCTCGCCGATATGCGCAAACATTAACGCAGCGCTAGCGGCAGACAGCTGATAACCCGGCCAATTTGCCGCAAAATACTCTAACGCTCGTTGCTCTAATATTATCAGGTCTTTGCTGCCCAAATTATAGAGGGTAGCAGTTAAGCGGGTTGCACTTTTATCAATATTGACTTGGTTATTCAAATCAAGACCGAATGGCAGCGACATTTCGTATAACAGAAGATATTGCGCAGCTTCTTCCGCTGTTGCGGGTAAACGATAAAAAGCCGGATCATCCTGATGCATATTCCGGTTCAACCTTTTTATAATATCGCTTAGCGTATTAACATGCATAACTTCAGGTTGCTCTGTTAACCACTGACTAAAATCTGCCAAAGCACTCAAGAACTCGGGTTGAGCAATCGCCCCAGCCTCAGTGCCTGAAATAGCAAAATCGACCGAAGTGAAACCACTTAAATTTTGCTCCATAAAGTCATTTGCCTGCCGAAAAGCAGTACTTTTGGCAAAATACTCATTTGGCTCATCATTCACTTCATTTAGCGTAAGCAGTGCCGTACAGACTAGCGTAAGGATAACAAAACCATACAAAATGGGTTTTTGTCGCTGTACGACTTTATCAGCCAACCAATCCATTTTTGCCGTACTCTGTTCTATGTTTTTTGCGGCCTTCAGGGGCAAAACATTCATCATTAACGGCAGCAAGGTCAAACTAAACAAGCAAGCAAGCATAACGCCTATCGCCGTAAGGTTACCCAGATCCCTTAATATCGGTACTTCTGAGAAGTTGAGCGTTAAAAAGCCTATCGCGGTGGTGACACTGGTTATCAATACGGGTAACCAGTTACGTTGCAAACTAAAATGAATAGCCTCCTGCTTTGATTTCCCCTCTCGCAAGGCCAGCTGCATACAAGCTAATAGATGCACAGAATCGGCTACAGCCAGCGTCATTAAGATAGTGGGGACATTCACCGTAGCGGTGCTCATAAAAATACCGAGCCAACCCGCAATACCTAAAGTACTGCTTACCGTGACAATAATAATGATTAAGGTTGCAAAAGCCGCCATCACTGAACGCAATAACCAAGCTAACATCAAAATAATCGCGAGCAGCATTATTGGTACTAGCCGCTTCACATCGGCTTCAGCTTCAGAAGCAAAAGCATAATTCATCGCGATAATACCGGTATGATAAAACTCTACTTCAGGGTATCTGCTGGCGAACTCCTCACTTAGGGTACTGATGTAATTCCAGATTTCTTCTACCTGCTGTTGCCCGGTAGGCTCTGGTAATTGCACTGTTATATTTATTGCGCTGACGGCACCATCTGCCGCTATCAAGCGGTTTAATAACACCGGCTCGTCTAATGCAACCCGTTCAATTCTTGCTAGTTCGGCTGCGGTTAGCTCCTGCTCGCCACTAAATAAATCTTCGACTATCAAATCATCCAATTCAGCGACAGTGTGCTGAAAATTACTCAGGGAGTCGACTCTGATAGAATAGGGTGTTTGCCAGGCCGCCTCGGTGTATTCCTTAATAAGTTGTAACACTTGAGGCTGAAACACCTGACGGTCTTTTGGAGCGATACCAATCAGAATATTGTCGCTCTTGTTAAACTCAGCTTGCATCTGTTCAAAAGCTTGCAACTGCGGATTATCAGGAGCAAAGAAAATCCGGTAATCCCCTCGAAAATACAACTGGCTAAGACCTGCACCACACAAAAAAATTAACAATATACATGCCAATAAAACTAACCAAGGTCGACGCAGTATTAGTGGTATGCTCGCACTCATCTAAAAGTCCCCATTGTTTTTCTATCCTTTTTAAATTAGTATCAGTTTATACCTTAAAGCTGCGTCTCGCTCATTCAAGTCTCAATAAATTCTAAATCGCATCACGAACTTGCAATTAATTAACATATAAGTAAACTTTAGTTATTGGTTATTTTTAAGGAGGCGCTATGTCTCTTGCCATTATATACAGCCGCGCCCGCTATGCATTAGCCGCTCCACTGGTGACGGTAGAAGTGCATTTGAGTAATGGTTTGCCCGCGTTTCAGTTAGTTGGCTTGCCAGAAACCTCGGTTAAAGAAGCCAGAGATCGGGTGCGTAGTGCACTGCTAAACAGTGGTTTTACCTTTCCAGATAAACGCATCACCGTTAATCTAGCCCCCGCCGATTTACCCAAAGAAGGCGGCCGCTTCGACTTAGCCATTGCCCTTGGTATTATTGTCGCATCTGGTCAATTACCGGAAAAATGCACTGATAATTACGAATTTTGTGGCGAACTAGCGCTATCTGGCGAAATTAGGCCAGTATTGGGTGAGATCCCGCTGGCCATTGCCTGCCGCGATGCGGGTCGAACCGCCATTCTGCCAATGCCAAACGCCCAACAAGCCTGTTTAATCCCTGACGCCAAAGTATATGGTACCAACCATTTATTACAGGTACATAGTTTTTTACTGGCACAACAACCGCTTCCGGACATTCCTCCTTTACCGGCGCAACCTGCGGCACAACAGGCCGATCTGGCCGATGTAAAAGGCCAGCATCAAGCCAAACGAGTGTTAGAAATTGCTGCGGCGGGCGAACATAATATGCTGATGTTTGGCCCGGCAGGTACCGGGAAATCTATGCTAGCGCAGCGTCTACCCAGCATTTTACCGCCCCTTACCGAACAAGAAGCTCTGGCCACCGCCGCACTTTATTCGATTGCCGGCCAACCCAGAGATCAGCATAACTGGCGACAGCGACCATACCGGGCACCCCATCATACGGCATCGGCAGTAGCACTGGTTGGCGGTGGCTGTCAATTTCATCAATAGATGATAACGAACCAGTAATTATTGATAATGCAAATAGCCATTTACTGATTTGTCGAGTTGCAACTTAGCATTCTTAGCCATTTCGATGGCCATAAAGCAAACATCCAGTTCTAACTGAGTTTTTCACAAAACATAAAATACTCTTCAAAAATTCAGCAATAATTGATAACCTGATTTAGCTAAATACATACGACATCGGAATCAAGGAATTGCATACTAACTTTGTCTTTGAACGGTATAACGGAAAAGTTGCCTTCGTCCCTGGGATGAATCGAATGAAAGGGCTTTATGTTGTTTGTGCTTACGAACGCATAAAAGCAACTTGTGATCCATCGGGCCAAAAACTTACAGCCCCACATGTGGATATAATTCTAAAAAAAATATCTGATGATAATTCACTTTCTGGCTCTTATATCATTCCAGTAAAATCTACTTTTTTACCTTTACTAAAGATTGGCACTGTTATTGAAGATGGAAAGTGTATTGGCTACTCAAAAAACCTAACATTAATTAAAACGTCACTTATACAAAAACCTGGTAGCTGGCGTTATTCAACTCAAAACGATCATATTGATTTGTTCAAATCTAATTATCCTCTACGTAAGCAAGATCAGAGCTTTTTCATAGAATTCACTAGTATAGACGGGTATAAAGTACTTATTCCATGTCTGTCTTATTTTAGTGCATGCTATGGATTTTCTGCTGAACTAAAGCGAATTCTTTTAACTTACCATTGGGATGAAGTATGTAGAAGAATATGCGGACCAATTGATGTAAAAATCCCTGAAAACAAACTTATAGTGAACATCCCAAAAAATCTTGTCGATGATGATGCGACATTTATTGCTCATGCCATGTATGACAGTTTTGCTCAACGTGCTGCGAAGCATCTCAATGCTCAAATACAAATTAATTATAAAGATAAAAAGAATGCTCCACTATTTCTCCAGGTAGCACCATGGTTCACTGATTCAATTGAAGTTGAACTTAGGGGGCTATGGCTAGCTAAAGATGTGTTTTTAGGATTGGCTTTTGAGGGAGTATCTGAACCTGATGGAGAGAATATTTTATACAACAGAGCAAATAGGTCATCAAGTTCTGGAGAAGGAAACAAGCCTGATAGCGCTTGGAAAAATACGTTAAAACCCAAAGTTAATTTACCCTTAGTAGTTCTGAATAGTAACTATGACCCCGCCCCAGATGAACCTCCCATAGAAGTTATTGAGCCGAGACTGAAAGTAATTGGTCATCGTCGTGCAAAACAAAAAATTGACCTTGGTGAATCCGCAACCTCATCTGGAAGTCGGTCCCCTAAATCTGGATCAAATGTTGGAAGTTCAGGGGATAGACAACCAGGAAATAAAGGCATCAGCCCTGTAAAGCAGACCCCAAACATAGAAGAGGTAGCCGGCGGGACATTATTAGAAATGTGGAGAGCAGCTTTAACTTTACAAATCAGACATCCTGATATATTCAAAAATGTCCGATGCTATTTGATGGAAAATAGTTATATAAGAGAAGCAGAACCATTACTAATTTCTCTAGACCCTTATACAGAAGAGGAAAGATCAAAATTATCAGAAGAAGAAAAAAGATGGATTTACTCAAACTACTCGAAAAGAAAAATCCGGGGGATATTGGTTATCCAGATTGATCTATCAAATATTAGCCTTGTGATAGTTGAGCTTGAACGAAAGCATGGAGCAGCATCGAGAGAAGAGAAAATTAAGGGGTTTATTTTCGAAAAAAATGGCCAGCTAGATTTCGACACTATAATTAATAACTTAAAAAAAAGGCTAAGAGACGAATTCGGGAATATGAATAAATGTATTCCAATGTTTAAAAATGCATCAACTTTCAATCATCCATCTTCTCCTTCTCATGAGATAAAATGTCAAAGGGCTATAATTAATGCCTTTAGCAAGATCGGCGTTGAAATGGATGTTATTCGAACCATGAAAAAAGGAATAGCATAAATTGTGCTCGTTGCTTATGTCAGAGCGTCAACAGTCAAATTATCATTAGTAGTCATTTTCCCCTGTTGCCTTTTTAGCTCGTATGCCATGTAAGAAAATTCGGGAAATATCTCACGTAGCTTGTTTAGTCTAGCGACCGTTATGTCAGATGTCTTACGAAACCCCTCTTTATACGAAACGTGAGTATGTGAAATTGGAGCGTCATTCTCCATTAAAATGGTTTTTCGAGTTCCCCCGTCAACCATATTGAGAGACATAGCTGCATGTGCTGTCGTTCCTGAACCAGCAAAAAAGTCCAATATGACTGCATCACGATTAGCCATACAATCGATAATAGATTTTATGTATTCTAGAGGTTTTGGAGTATCAAAAACTTTTTCACCAAACAGTTTGGTGATCTCGTTAGTCGCGCGCTCTGTGTAAAAAGCTGTGTTGTCCCAAAGCGTTCTCACCTTAGTTCGCTTTTCGTTCTCTATACCAGCATAGTTCTTTACATAAATAACACCTTTTGGGCTCGAATATAGCTGCCAAGCTCTCTCTCGAGCAGTATCTTGCCCCCAAAGCCAACGACGCTCAATGCCTTTTGAGTCAACCGGGAAAATCTCCATTAATCCTGGAGCAGGATCGAGAAAGACTTGTCCAGACTCTGGATGGCAATATAAAGGGTAATACATGTTTGGTCTGTCGGTGCGTAAACTAGCTTCCCCTTTTTTACGGAAAAGACCATCAACCTTATACTTTCCATAGTCATCGGCTTTATTATATGAGCTGTCATCATCGGGCTGACCTCGTAATTCAGACTCCTGAGTTTTTCCGTAAACAAGTAAATATTCATGACTTGGGGCGATATTCCTCTTCCCACCCTTACCATTTTTGGATCGGCAGGTTACGATATTTCCTATAAAGTTCTCCTCCCCAAAAATACGATCCATCAGAACCTTGAGATAAACGTGCTCATAATCATCAATACTGATTGCAATAACGCCATTTTGTTTTAGCATTTCCCGAGCAGCAATAAGGCGTGGCAGCATGAAGGACATCCATTCGCTGTGCGTCCCAAATGGTCCTGAAGAGTCTGATTTGCGATTATCATGATAAAGAAACTTGCTTCCGGTATTATATGGAGGGTCTATGTAGCAAAAATCCACACTTTCAGAGCTAGTACAAGCAAAGTGCATCAAATAGACAAGATTGTCACCAATCAACACTGTAGAAGCAGGGAGTTCATCCGGATTAATTCGTTGAGGTGATACAGAAGCACTGTCCATTAGCAGACTAGACTGACTTTGAAGCTGCAAGAGCCTGCCTAAGTAATTGATTTTATTTTGTATGAGTGACATCATAAACACCTCCGCTTAATTAGTTATTATAAGCGCCCAAGAGACAGAATAACAGAAAGGAATCCCAATGAGACTTCCTCCCGAGAACATCCAAACGAATGAGAAACTCGCAGAGTTCGATCAGTGGCTTACCGCCAAACTAGAAAGAATCAAGGATAGTGAAAAATTCACATCAGAGATAAAGTCTCTTTGTAACTGTGTGCAGCATATAGCCCCTTTTTTGGACAATTTTTCGAACTATAAAACCTGCCAGATTGATAATCTGTGTAATGCCGTTGTCAGAGCTAGTGATAACTTTTTCAATGGAAAGGATTTCAACGAAGATGAATCAAATATTGCCGAATTCTATGACTCTTTTTTTAACCTTCTATTCCTAACAACTGGCGCCACAGATAACAATCTAAAAAATCATTTTCTTATTAAGTTGAAAGAGGATGACATTGAGCCATTAATACCCAAGCGAACTATTGGACGGAAAAATATAAAGTTTCAATTGTCAGCTATTCCTCCGACAACAAAATCCGATACGATAGCAAAATTACTAGCAGGTTGTTATGTTGGCAGCAGAGCTGAATATTCAGAAATAGTGAAAACAGAGCCAGCTTTTGATCTACAAGTGTACTTGGCGATTTTCCTCAGAGAATACATTAGCCTAATACTAGAGGAAACCGAAGAAGTATTACAGTTCTGGGCAATTTGTCATTCATACATGGAGCTAAATAAGCTATCCCAAGAGGTTGACCTAGGAAAGTACCTGCTTAGCTCATGCACTATTTTCAAAGTACGAGGAAGTGTGTCAGCATCCGGAGGCCATATCACTGAAGACATTCTTCGGCAAAAGTTGCAGGCAATGGGGCTTCGTCCAGAGCTCGATTACAATACCACTGATGTCAAAATAGGTGAGCAGGAGCTCGTTGAAGAGGGGAAACGCCGCAAGAAGACCAGAGCATATGACTTTATCCTTCCATATAAGATTGATGGCTGGGAGCCAAAAACAAAGCTTTTCATACAGTCTCAATTTTACGCCGGTGACTCTGGCAGTGTATCTCATAAAGTGGTTGATCAAACACAAAGCTCCCGTCACTTCACGTTGGAGAAATATCCAAATGCCAGGTTTGTAGAGTACCTTGATGGAGCTGGTTACTACGCAGCCTTGCGTGGCGACTTAGAACACATGTTGACGTTCCCTGATACCGCTTCATTCTTCCAAGTAAAGAGTGTACTAGTAAGACTGAGGCGCGAATTTCAGAATATTTCTTATCTCACACCGATTGAACTTGAGCATGCGGTTCTAACTATCGAAAATTGTAAAAGTGAAGACCTTTTTAACTCATTATTGGCTGATGGTTATCCCAAAGAAGAGATTCAGCGAGCACAAGATGTATCCTTAAGTCTTGGTTACCTTGCCGTTGATGGGCAAGCGATCCGAATCGCTGAAGCGCGGCTCCCTATTGCTCGAAGACTTTTAATCCTTGATATTGCGGCATCAAATGCAAGGAAAGTGACGGATGAGGAAAGGAACTCACAAAAGTTTTTACTTATTCCTGGATACGGCTCCAACATTGGCATTCTGGAGTCAGAGCTCTCAAAAGAAGTCTGCGAGATTGCTAAGGCGATCAAGATAACCCCATTTGATTTCGCTAGTGATATCGAATGGCTTCTTGATGAAGGCGTTATGAAGCGCCGTTAGTACTATGTAATCAATAATGCGCACATTGACTGTATTCATTATCATTCAGTAGGATGCTAATTGTTATTGGTTGAGAAATTTTATTTCTCAAAAACTAAAATCTGTTACTAATTAGTTTGTATTTGCCATTAAATCTACAAAGGATAAGCTATTTTTCTCTTTAAAATCATACAATTTAAGAAACATCCCTAAGTTTAAATTTTTATTAATAGACTCATCAACTCAGGCAAAAATTAAGACAAGCAATAAAAAACTACCGATAATCGATTGTGTCCAAAAGCTCGCCATACCAAGAAAGGTAAGCTTTATAACTTTTGAATTGTTGGTCTAAGGTATTAATTGTCGTGTTTTCAATATTTATAATAGAGATTGTCAGACCGTCTTTACCACGAGAAACTTTAGGCAAGTTTAATAAACTTCTGCCCACCGAATTCCACTGAAGCAATAACTTTTTAAAAGTTTCCTGACTAATAATTTCCTCTTCCATAATCATGTCCCACCAACGAAACTTAACAAAATAATAGCATTGCGCAGCTAAATATCAACATTTCCACTTCACCTAGTGTTAGAAAGTTATCCATCAATTGACGGCATTTTCTCTCAATAGGCGGAATGCTCTCATAAATTGAATTATTGATTTTTCCAGACACAGCATAGTATAACTGATGTGGGCCTTGGAACATCACTGCGCTTGACAGACCACCAGGGACATTAGATTAGCTCGACAACTTGTAGAGCTAATCTAAATCTACTTTCATTGCGCTATCAGATAGCTGCTGGAAAAGGTAGTTACCTGCTGATGATAAGATATACCGCTCAGCTTTATTCCTAAAACAAATCCCACGATTTAAAAGAATTGAGTTCACCGACTCAGAAAGAGGTAACTTCAATTTGCACGCCTCTAAGATGCGTTTTTGCTCAGTAAGATTGCCTATATCGTCTACTTGCATACGGCTAAGACCGGCACTAGGGTCCAAGAGAATACCAGGTGCAACACCAAGTGAATACAATCCTCTTAGTATAACCAGAAGTAGCACTTGTATATTTGCTGCAATTTCATTGTATTCTTCTTCTCTGTCCGTTCGAGTAACGAAAAAGGACTCCTCACCTATGCTTTGAATAGTGAATCCCAGGAGCTCATAAACGTAACGGTATTTATCGATGTCATCTATTAATGCCCGAAACTTTCTTGAAGGCTGCAACTCTCCCTCAATGAATTCGTACTTGTTGATTACTGTCCCAGAAATGAAATCCTTGAATATTAGCCTTGATGCGAACACATCAAGATCAAGATAATTCGTGTTCATATAACTGCTTCCTTCTTATCAGATAAGACAACTTCTGTGATTTATAGATGATTTCTCCCCTGAACAGGGTAGGCTTGTAAAGCTTACTATCCTCAACAAAGTGCAAAGCATCAAAGACATCCTTTAGCATGTAATTTTTCAGATTTTCTTCTAAGAGCCGGTGTACTGCGAGATACAAATCTGGCACTTCTCTCAGGTTGCCGAAACTAGCCATTACGTACTTGATACGTTGAATACGTTGTTTTTTTTCAAAGCGTTCTCTAGCAGTTAGTGGGTCTTTCACTGGTTTTCGTTTACTGGCGTCAATAGCATCAGCTTTATCTAACTGAGTTCGGATATGCTCCCGAACATACTGTTCATCAGCAAAGGAAGGTAACTCAATCAGAGTGCTAGTAAGGTTTGACGATGTCCAACTTACCAGTCCTCTTAATGAGCGTGCGGGTTCAAATATTGGTGAATCTGCGGGGATTCTTTTTCCAGTTAACTTGCTGTCTAGCCGAGAGATAACTAACTCATGTAACTCATTAAATCTTTGCTCTATATTGTTGTACAATTCACGTTGCTTACGATCCATCTCGACATAACGATTCATACGACGACGGGTTTCACCAATAACATCCGCATAAGACAGTAGCTTCATTTCAATAGTTGAGATGTTTGCATACTCTATGTGAAAGCTCGTTTTGGCAAAACATTCTTTGATTTCTCGAATGAGCCCCATCGCACTCGAGCCTGCAGCCATAATTTTTTCATTAAGAAAAATCAAAGTGGGCTGAATATTGCGTTTTGAAATGTGTATGACTTCTTTCAAAGCTTTACGCACCCGGTCGTTCATAACCATCTGGTTGAAGTCATGGCTATCAAGTATGTCAGAGAGTCTTTTAGAGCTGCCCTCCAGCGCTCGAACATTGTGATCTATTTTATTCAATGTTTCGTGGAGCACATCCATTAACGCTGCAAGGTTTTCCTTAAAATCGATGTCGTCACGCTCATATATTCCAGCCTTAGAAATGAAATAATCATATAATCGCTTTATCTGATCGTAGATAACGTCCAGGTCGGGTTGGCCAAGCTCCCTGATCCGTTTAGAGTCTAAATTCTGAATGGTTTGTAACAGACCTCGCTGCAACACAAACTGACCGCGCTGATCATCAACATAGCTAAGCAAGCAACATTCGTTCATATTTTTAATCGATAACGCCGCTCTGATGCGCTGACAATCCTGTTTACTCAACTCCCTTTTGTTAAGATATGACTCGATAACTTTATCATAAGCTGAAATCTGAAAGCCGCTTACCGTTTTACTGTTGTCTGTATAATGATCCAGCATAGTAAAAAATATCTCGACATGCTGGAAGATAATGACAAGCGTATTCTGTGCGTTAGTATCCATTTTCAAACACTCAGCATTGCTTCATCTTTGTTTTCGAGTTTTGGCTCAAACTCCAGACTTTCAAGCCTCTCCTCCATGCCCGGGTAATAAATGGCTTCAGCTTTATTTAGTACACCGACATCAGAGGCTTTGAAAAGAGATAGGTCGTGATAGGTGTCGAGGACGCTGGCGATAAGACCATTTTGCTCAGGGTTTGCTACAAATAGGTAGAGATTGTGCTCCTCCATAACCTTCAGGATCTCCTGAAAGTTTCTTTCATCAAGGCTACCGATTTCATCAAACACAACTGGCATACTTAAATTTAAATCGCCTGGGACCAATCGCTGCAATAAAAGTGCAAGTATTACACTGTTTATCATGCAGTTAGTTCCATTTGACTGCGGTGTATCCTCAACGGTGTCGTTCCGCACAAATTGATACCGTACTTTTTCAATAATTTTGTCGATTTCAACCTTGCCAGTCTGTTTGTTATAAAAGTTATTTTGGAAATTACTAATTTGGATATAGAACGACTCTGACAATAGCTCATCCGTTCTATTGCCTATACGATTCAGTGCACGAGTCATATCTGTATATTGAGGGTGAAGTTCAGGAACGAGCATGACAGATGTGAGGTTTGATATTTTGTAACCTTGTATCTCATCATTTATGGTACTGATGAAGTTGCTAATAATACCTTCAACATTCTCAATAATTCGCGCTGCTGCTGCGGCTGTATTATTGTGATGCGCTAACGTTTCCCTGTATTTGACTTTCGCCTGGTCAAGATTAAGGAAGACAGTTTGGAGCTCGCCATACATTTCTTCAAAAAATTGCCAGCTCATACTTATTTGGTGTAACTTCTCTGGTGTCGATGGGATAATTTGATATTGAAGAAGCAAATTCATCGTAGAGATACACTCTTGTCTGATCGCCTTGACCAAAGATAACTTTTCCTTTAATGACTGAGCTGACAACGTAATCTGGCTTATAGACTGGCGGTTGCTATCTGAGTGTTGAGACTCGCTTTTTGCTTGATCTAAGTTGAGCAGACGGTTTGAATCGCTCTCTAAATCCGCGAGCCGACTAATCAGTATATTGAGTTCTTTGAGCGGACTTTCTACCGACGCAAGCCGCTCTCTTGCTGCATTGTGTCGCTGGGTTAAGTTTTCAAATACCTCACAGGCAGCTTTAAACTCACGAGTCGCTTTATCCCATTGCTCTTTCAAGAGAATAATATCTGATTCAGCCTTAGCTTTTTGGGTATATAGAACCTCAATGCCTTTCACATTCTGTTTTTGAATACCTAATTCTGTTTTTTCTTTATGGCACTCCTTTAGCTTTTCAACCTGCCTTTCTTTAGACAACTTACAATTCTGACTTATAATCGCTCTCTGTTTTACATCATGCTCGATTTTAGTTACCAACGCATCGATAGCATTTTCTATATCGCGTTTTATATCTGCATTATTTAATGGTTTTAAGGTAACGCTAGGCAGTATGGCTCCACAGAAATAGACTTCTTCATCTTTACAAGAAAATAGTGCTGTAAAAGATTGAATAACGGCTTTTTGTTCAGCGCTAGGGCTTATTTCCAACTTAGCAAAGTTGTTATTAATACTCAGTAGAATCGATGCTGCTTCTGGTGTTAATGTATGTAGGAATGATAACTTAGAGTCTATGTTCTCAAGGGCCTTCCTGCGCAACTCAAGCTCAGCGTTGTTTTGGTTTATCATCGCTGTTAGATGTCTCATCTTTTCTGTAGCTGCAGCTTGATCTTCCAAGCTGCCTATCTCCGTTTCGCAATCTTTTATTTGCTCATCAAGCAAAGCTAAAAGCGCTTGATCATTTCGCAATTCCTCTGGACACATAGGGAGAAATTTACTTCGGCACTCTTCTACAGTTTTTATAGCGGTTTCTGCTTCGTTAAGTTTGTTGACGGCAGATTTATGATCGCTTTTAGCTTCAATCTCTAGATTCCTCAGACGATCATAGTCTGACCTAGATGCTTGTAGTTCCACCTGTAAATTAGAAACTTCCTTTTTAAATGCATCTTGCTTAGCTATCAGATCGGCTTTATTTAACTCTATCGACCATACCGTTTCTTTAAATGCATCTATAAGGCTTCCACGTTGCTGAAAATACTTTGTTCTTGCTGTCTGAAGTGTATCAAAAGTGTTTTTTTGCGACTCAACGAGTTTAAGTTTCGCATCTTCTGTTTTAAGGGTTTGCCATTCTTGAAGCTGACTATCCAGATCCAATAAGATACCTTCCCCATTATTTTTCTTTACAGCACTCATTCCTGAACCGTCAAGAATTGAGCTTATTGCCTTAGGTAGGGATGTTGTAGAGGCATTACCCAGACTGAAAGCCATACCCAATAATGAACGAATAGTTTCTGTCCCACTTGCAGTAAAACCTTTTGCCATCGGCAGCAGGCAGAAACGAGTGTGGTCGTCTAGATTAGTTGCCCTACTGTAAATTGCTTCACCAATAGTTTTTCGGTCGTTAAATACTTTTGCTTTATAGTTTGATACCAACACCTTCTTGATTGCTGGGATCCCGATATCTGAATGGAGGCTCCCTGTTGATTCGTTTAAACCAGAATCAGCATTCCAGAAAAGATGTTCGATTGAGTCGTATTCCTCTGGAACAGCGATGCGTTCATAACCATGATCTGTCGTTCTATGAAGTATCCAACAAAATCTACCTCTAGGGTTTGACGCACTGCAAACAATATAAGATTCGGAACTCGGGAAGTAGTATGTATACGATGATAGGTCTTTATAAAACGTCCCTCCTGACTGGAATCCAAATTTATCTTCCTGTTTTTTAAAAGACGTTTCGGGAAGCAGGAATAATTTTAATGCTGAAAGTGATGACGTCTTACCGCTATTGTTGTCAGATATTAGCGCAGCATGGTGGTCTACTGGCAGTCTGACATAGTAGTTTGAACCACTATTAATAAAAATGAGCTCATGAATTTGATATTCGCTGGAAAACCCCAGCGCAAAGGTGTTATCAGATGTCCGCACGGTAGCTTTCCTGTTCAAGAGTTGTTTTGTAATAGCGAATGGCTGATATAACTCTGTCTGTTATTACCGACACGCCATAAACATGATCTAAACTTTCTAACTCTATCTGAGTTGCCGTTCGTCTAGATTGCTTTAATCTACATTCCAGATCAGTAGGTACCAAAAAGTGTGTATTTTGAGCTGAAAGACCACCGGCTAAAAGGTTAGCAAAAATACGTAATCCACCGTAATCCAAATCGAAAAGGCAATACACTTTCCCAGTAGTAGCTTTTAAGTACGGAAGGATACGTTTGTTTGCAATACTGTTCCCTGAACCGAATACAAACTCTGTATCTGTAATTGAAATGTTTGTATCGCAACAAGCATTAACAAATTCTAATGTTTGCTCTTTGTTTAAAAAACACTCTTCGTTTTCAATAACTAACACATTAGGTCGTTCAGGTATCTGTATAGTCGTTTCATCTTTAAAAACACGTACTTTAGGTGCTTTTTCACCTGCCAACCAAGTTATCAGCATGGCACCATCCACCGACACTACATGACTATTGCCATTCACACTTGCAGAGCTACGATTGTCACTTTTAGGTTTATCAAGTAATGACTTAATTTCATCCAAAGCACCATTATCGCCAATAGTTACTTTGTAGATATCTCTTCCGTAAGGGAGTGCAACGAACGCCTGCTCTAGAAGCTGTGATGGAATGCCTTTTTTGAACAGAACTTGCTCTATTTTTTTCCAATTGACCGGAATCCCAGCTTCTATCTGCTTTAAATGCTTGTGTAATGCCAACTTTGCCATCTTTCCATCCATGATATGTATCATTTGATACATATCAATGTAGGGCATTAAGCTGAAAATGTCAACGAAACACCTGAATTTTCCAATTTGTATGTGTCATTTGATACATATAGATGCTAAGATTAAGAGTGTCACGTGTCATAAAAAGCGGCATTAAAGTCATTTTTCGGAGCTTAAATGAGTCGTTATGGTAACAACTAAACATCTTGACCCTGTTTTAACTGAACGCTTCAGGTTTATAGACTTTTTATTGCTCTTTAAAGGTCAACTTACCCGCACCGAACTGGTAAAACGATTCAGCATAGGCGAAGCTACAGCAAGTAGGACTATAGCTTCTTTTCTAGACATGCATTCAGATGATGTAGACTTTCTAAGCCCAAGGTATGGGTATAGAGCCAATCCATACTATAAGCATAAATACGAACATGATCCTATTGCAGGTCTTCAATACATTGCGTACGGTACAGTTACTCAGAAATTTGGTATTGAACGGTACGGTCTTGACATTTGCAAGCTCGTTAATCAGTTGGATATAGCCAATATAGCTTCTATCTGCAGAGCCATTGTCAATAAATCCACACTGCATATCCAATATGTATCAACTACCTCTGGCATCAAAGATAGGCTGGTAAGCCCACACTCTTTATTTGAAGCAGGAGGCCTTTGGTATTTCAGAGCTTACGATAAATCTGCTTATGAATTCAGAACATTCAAGTTTAGTCGGGTCATCAAAGTGTTTCCTTTGCATCAAGACTCTCCAATGGAGCATTCAAAAGCTCGTGACGATATTTGGAATAGACAAAGATTGGTCGAATTAATGCCTCATCCGAGAAATCCCATCCCAGATGCGCAACTATCAGACCTTGGCGTCAAAGATGGCGAATACCGCTCTATGCTAATCTCAGAAGCATTAATTGGTTTTGTGCTCAATGATATGCGAGTTGATTGCTCAACAACCCACAAACTCAACTTTCTTGAATATCCATTGGCATTGAAAAATCGTACCGAACTACTTTCTGTTGAATCTATGTTGTTTGCACCGGGCTTCATAACGAACACTGAAAATACAAAAAGGTAGTAAGTGAGAAAATTACACTGTCTATGAAGTGGATAATTGCATTTAATTACCACCTCATTGCAACCGCTCCTTACCACGTGTTGCAAATTAATCGCAAGGCAAAGAGGTTAAAGTTAGTTTTAAGACAAGGTAAGCATTGAAAATATTAATTTATATATGAGGATTATCATGGGAGCTATGGCAGTGATGGACATCATTCTGGATTTTCTTTACGTACTTATACAGAGAAGACTTTCTTCTGCCCGTAAGCTTCTTCAAACAGGGCTCGCAGTCGCAGGTATATCTCTTGGAGTCGGCTCATTAGTTGGCTCAATTTCTTTCAATGGTTTTTCAATTACTGCTGATAGCAATAGCTCTCCTATCTTTCCAATTCTAATTAATGCTCTCTTCTTTTTAGGTTTGCTGTTTTTGATGGCCGGATTCCTACTTGAATTATACGAACGATTTTTAGGCGAGGCATCTCAAGCGCATAGAGGTAAAAGCGTTGACCTGAGAAGTTTACCCAAAGCCAGTGCTCCAAATCTGTCCAAATCATTTCCGCTAACAATAGAATCTTCAGGTGTGCATGAAGATCTGTACCTTTATCAATACAATGATGAAAACTTGTCCGACTGGTTGTTGAGATCTACTACGGCATTGTCCCGCTTTTCCAAAGAATCTTTAGCTAGGTTAAATGAATTTGAAAATGAACATCCGCTATCAATAGGTGCCATAGCTCATGTTCCCCACTGCTTTGCACTTGGATTTCTGATTGCTAATCGCAGACAAGTTAATTACTACTGCTGGAATAGAGATCAAAAAAAGGAAAATAAAAGTCGCTGGATAGACTGTAGAGATAAAAGAACAAGAGGCCAATCGATCAAGAAAAATATAAATGTCATCCAAGCGGACTCTATCAATACACCTTTGGACGTTCGAAAGCTAGGCTTGTCGATTGAGCTATCTATCCCTTCAAATCCTGAAAACTTTCTTAATTTAGTCGGTCTAGATGCTGTTTGCCAGATAGGATTACCCAATCAATATATTGGAAATCTTTTTTCGGAGAAAGAGCAAGTTAAAATAATCAGTGAAATTAGATGGTTGCTTAATAACGAACTCTTAAAAAATTTTTGTAATTTAGAGGAGCTACATCTAACAATCACAGCGCAGGCATCCTTTATTATGAGGTTTGGGGCAGATTTAAATCAGAATCATATGCCACGGATTATTAAAGTGCATCATTTCGATAGATCTATTTACCCTTGGTGTTTCATACTTAGCCCAAACAGCGATAATTTAGAGTTTGCTTCAGTTGCCAAGTTATAGATGTCACTAATCGAGATTTGAAATCAGCTAAGTAATTAGATTATTGAGTGGTTTCTTTGGAATTTTGGACGAGATTCATCTTAAGGTGGGTTATGAGCGAGACTTTCATATCTGTAGACATTGAGGCATCTGGTCCTGTGCCTGGTGAGTTCAGTATGTTATCTGTTGGAGCTTGTTTGGTTTATGAACCAACTCAAACATTTGAACGAGTACTTAAACCGACAACGATGAACTTTGATCCAGAAGCACTCGCTGTAACAGGATTTTCCTTAGATGAACTTAATAGAAATGGTGATACGCCGGAAGAATGCATGCGAGCCTTTGCAGATTGGCTTCAGGCTGCGGTTCCTAGTGGTTCAAAACCAGTATTTGTTGGTTTGAATGCGGCATTTGACTGGTCTTTTGTTAACTATTATTTCATCAAGTTTTTGGGAGTTAACCCTTTCGGGTTTGCACCTTTAGATATTAAAGCGATGTACATGGGGGTATTCGGATGCTCTTGGAAAGAGACAAAATCAAGCCTGATGACCAAGGCACTCAATGCTCAACTTCAAGGTAATCACAACGCATTAACCGATGCTGTTTTTCAAGCAGAGTTGTTTCGATTAATGCATCAAAAAGCAACTTTTCAGAAGCGAGATTAAATATGGATTTAGTACAACAAGACCCAGGCCAAGTTGATAACTGGGAGCTGATGCTTCTGGCAGCTGTTGAAAAAATTTCTATTTCAGCTCCCCAGTATTCTCTAATAGAACAGCGTTACGAGGTCTTACAAGATATTTTGTCAGGTTCGGATGACCCAATATTACAAGATGCACATATTTTCATCCAAGGCTCAATTTGCTTAAAAACAACTATAAAGCCAGTTCAAGAAGCAAAAGGCGAGATGGCCACAATAGATGCTGACGCGGTTGTTTTACTACCTTATGCTCGCAATTACTCTGCAGATGAAGTTTTGAAGAGTATAGAGAAAATTTTTTCTGAACGCTCGCGTGTGCAAAGTCCGATTGTCCCACTGCGACGTGGGATACGAATTGAGTACGCAGACGAAAGCCCTGCATTTCACATCGACATAACACCGGCGATTTCAGCGTCAATCTATAGCGATCAAAAAGGATTCGGTAACCTAAAGGTTCCAGACCGTGTGCAAGGATGGAAGGCGAGTACGCCTAAAGATTATTCAGTTTGGTTAGAGGAACTTTCAAAACAACAAATTAATATATCTATGGAACACAGGGCCATATTGAAAGGAGCGAACTACGACGCGATTTTCTCTGAGGCAACACAAGACCCTATGCCAAGTTATGATGATTACACTTCACATAACCCACTTAGAGCCACTATTAAGGTTTTAAAAAGACTGAGAGATGTGTGGGCAATTTCCACTAAAAAAACAGACCGAAGACCTATATCGGCAGTTATCACAACACTAGCGGCACAATCTTATGAAGCTGTCGTCGCCGCTTCTGTAAGCAGGCCATTACGGCCACTACAAGCAATCACTATGATCATTGATGGAATGCCTCGTTTCATTAAACACGACCAAGCTACCAATGAATACTTGGTACTCAATCCCAAAGATGCTGGTGAGAATTTCGCAGAAAAATGGAACCGGCAAGGAGGACATGAGTATCGTCAAGCATTTTATGAATGGCATGGATTTGTCATGGATGCTCTCAGAATTGGCTTTGTTCAGCACACATCTGAATTAGAATTTGAATCCAACTTCTCGTCTCTTTTTGGGCTCCCTAAAGCATGGGTTTCAGACTTTATTGAGAAAACATTACCGTCGAATAAAACTCTCCCAGGTTTAAAAAAAGGCGTAACAAAAAATACGTTGGCTTTAGGACTTTTTAGCGGCGGAACTGCTGCTCAGGAAAACATAACTGCGGTAGATAGACTTGGTTGATTTATCAATATTAACTAAATTGCCTGAACCCGTCCAACAAGGTGTTCGGGCTCTGTTCGATGGTTTTGGTCCTCAAATACACTATGTATTGTCAGAGACTAAGACGAATTACAAGGAGGTGATTGCATTTCAAATGTTACTGCCTCTCGATTACTTGGGCATTCAGCGCCACTTGCGAATCGGGTTCCCGGAGAAGTTCCCACTCCAGAATATTATTTTAAAAGTAACACCTGATGCCTGGTTGAAGTGGCCGCACACGTTTGAAAATAGCATCTGTCTTTATGGCGCAGGAGAGCATCCATCATCATTAGAACCTGCAGATATAGTGAATGATGTGATAAAACGATTAAGGCTGTTAATTGGGTTCGTTTCCCAAAATGCATGTCCACTATCTAGGCAAAAAGAGTTCGAACGGGAAATATCTACATATTGGAATCAGCAACTTACCCGTATTCATCAAACAGCGCTTATACTCAATGTACCGAAGAAGTCCTGTGCTCTTTACACGTTGAGCGATGCAGCAAACAGATCTCTCCGCAATATGCCAACTTGGTTTGCAGAAGAAGTTGGTGTGCTAAAAAATCACGCTTCGAAATCTACAAAGCATACAGTTAGAACAGAGCATTTAGCACAATCAGCTTATTTCTTAGCATTGAGTTCCGTACCATCTATAGAGATACCGAAATCTGACCAGCTACTACAATGGTTATCAGAGCATATTAACGGCAGTGAACTCTCTAATTTCCAAAACTGGCTGGTTGAAAGCAGTAAGTACTCTACACGCTGGGTATTTTTAAAGCTACCAGAAACAAATCCGCCTAAAATTCAAACACTAATTATACGTGGGATGTCTCAAGAAGATAAATTTATCAAGTTCTATGGTCATCGAACAGCTAAAAGATCGAAAGCTAAAGATAACTTAATTATTCATCCTAAGCTTCATACTGCGCCTATTTACATACTCGAATCTTCAATTGTTCACTCCCGAAATAACAGTGTTGACTTAGAGCAAATTGCAACCAAAAAAATCGTAATGGTAGGAGCTGGAACGTTAGGTAGCTTTGTAGCGTTGCAGTTAGCGAAGTTTGGTATTCAAAGACTAACTATCATCGATCCAGATAAGCTCTCTGATGCAAATTTAGGTCGTCACGTTCTGGGCATCCCAGAGCTAGGCCAAAATAAAGCAGAAGCAATGCGGAGTTATTTACTGAGAAACATGCCGTGTGAAGAAGTAAATGCCGTCCCAACTTACCTTCAGTTTGCTTTATATGATAAGCCATCAATGCTTGATGATGCTGATATTGTGGTGATTACAACTGCCGACTGGGATTCTGAAAAATACTTGTGGGAGCTGAAAAGTCAGGGGGCGACTTGGGAGTTGGTACAGGCTTGGACAGAACCTCAAGCTTACATTGGCCATGCAATTGTCAGTGACTTCCAAATGAATGATGGTCGATATTTATTCGAACCAGGGGGAAGGTTTAAACACAGACTTTCTGATTGGAAAAAAGGGGGGGTAATTCCTCTACCTGGATGTGGTGAAAGTTTTATACCAAGTGGGCCTATTGGTGTTATACAAGTGGCGTCAATGGTAGCTGACATTGTTATTAAGATTGCAACAGTTCGGCTAGTTGATGCAGCTTGGTTTTCTATGATAAAAGCGCCTTCAACAATTGAAACTCTGGGTGGAGAGTACTTAGGGCCGAAAGAATACCTCCACACAAATCTCACTATCCTTTCCAGAGCATGGCCAGATGACGTCTCTTAGTTCGTTTTGTACATGGACGTGGGAAAACCCGAAGTTCACACTCCATGTTACTGAAAATGTGATTAATGTATTATCTTCTCATCGACAATTTGGCAACCAACGTGAAATCGGCGGACAGCTATTTGTTGATGTGAATCAGCCTGATGGTATTTGGCTGGTGAAGGCAACATTACCTCACCCTGCAGATAGAAGTTCACACACTAGTATTGAATTTGATAAATTACGATGTCAGCAAGAAATTAACAAAGCTTCTCAGGAAGGGCTTCAATTTATCGGCTATTGGCACACTCATCCTCAGAATATACCTGAACTTTCAAATCAGGACCTTACGAGTATGCTTAAATTCGTAAATAGAAACCAGCATATTCAGAAATGCTTCGTAGCTGTTATTGTTGGTCGAGCTTTATCTAATAAAGGGATCAGGGCTTGGTTATGTACAACTAACTCGGTAACTATTCAGCAGGAATTTTCTGCTGAATAAAATAAAATTTGAAATGGTTGATTTCTAAAACTGGTGGTGAAATGAAAGTGAAACTGATGGTAAGCGGCCAGTGTCATGGTACTAATTTTAGGTGATGTTTTGCATCATATTAGAACTATGGAATGGCTAAACCGATTCATGGCAAGGTATGTGAGTCGGGCTACAATTTATAAAGTGGTTTAGCATTTCTTCAGCAGAGGAACATCATGACATACATAGCTGAAATTTTGGCGAACAATACTCTCCCATTGCCGGACATACTATGCAATGAGCTCGGCTTTACCCTCGGGGATATTTTGGTATGTGAGCTTGCTAAGGATCGCTCGGAAATGAAGTTGCTAAAGCATGCGGACCAGACTCTAACTGATGAAGAAATTTTAGCAGCTGGCAATTTAACGCGCGTGATTAGCTTTCCGCTCGACGAATAATTTTTAAGCTAAAAGCCATCTGTAAGTGAAAACGCACTAGGGAAATAAGATGACAACAAGGCCGCCAATAAAAAATGAACACGAATATGAATCTGCTTTGGAAGCGATTGAGCAGCTTATTGAGGCTGAACCCGGAACTCAAGAGGGTGAAGAATTTGAGATATTGGCAAAGCTGATCCAAACATATGATGATATTCATTATCAGCTTAAAGTATAAATCAGTTCAATGCTGATGTTTGAATCATCAAAGTTGCCCAATGCAGTCTCACAAATCAATTCAGCGCACTTAAAATATTAAGCAATTTAGAGATTTCTTGAGCGACATAAAATTAACCGCATTTTGCTAATTGGATAGAGATTAATGGGGATTACAATTTGCAATTAGTCATAGAATTTCTAACTCGTGATGACAACTCATGGTCTTTTGACTTAACCCGTTACACATGTGTAGAACAAATCGCAAAAAGACTTAATCTTGAATTAGAAAGCGGTAAATCAAACACACCTCCTGCGAAAATTCTGAAGGAAAAAATCATATCCACTATTTCAGGATATGGTTTAAATACCTCTGAGTTTCTCACAATAAAGGAGCATTTGACTCTCGAGTATTACTGCTCAAATAAGACGTTGCACCACAATGCGCTAAAGTTTTTATTTTTCGTGCAGTACTTTATAGGTAATCTGAATAGCTATAAAACGGATGAAGCATCGTGGCGGTTAGCAAAAGACTACTTAGAGGCGCTGATGTATTTATCAAATAATCTTCCTAACGACGAATTCTGGTCACATAATGGCGAACAAGAAATCGCAGCATCGATTCGTTTTCTTCGAAGTAAAGGATATTCCATTCATATAGAGACAGGCAAGCCAGCATTGACACCAGACAGTGAGGCGAAGTTTTTTGCTGCAATCAACTATAGAATTAACAAAATTGGCATAAACGGACTACTTGATACACTTGAAGGTATTTCGTCATGTTACCGAGGCAATTTAGATAGGTACATTCTCAGGCCAGAGCCAACTATATCTCCTCCCCCTAATGTTCATACACCGTGGGGTTACTTATTCAATTTAAGCCTCGCAAACTTAAATACTGTGAAAAGCACAAAGCAAACTAAAAAGCTTTTCTTGGAAATTAAAGAGCTTTTAGAGCATTTCTTCTGTATTAATAAATTACAAACCTGGAATAAAATGAGCGATCTTAATCATAGTCATGAAACTATATTGCCAGGCATACAAAAAACTATACTTTTCTATCAACATTTTTCGATTGACCAAATATCTGGCAAACATATAGAGACTATGGTGTCAGGAATTTTTACGTCATCGTATTTGGAGAAATTCGACGTAAAAGTAGATATTTATCTCGACATACTAAATTGCGTAGCCAATTCATCTCGAAATTCTAGTCCACTGATGTTTGACTTACCATCCATAGTATTCAACCTAAGGTACAAATACAGCGCTAGCGATATTGAAAACGCGATTAATTCCCTCTCATTTAAAGTCGATGAGATTAATAAGGGATATCTATACCCGGCAGAAATCGTAAAACGTAACTACTATGAAAAGCCGTTTATTTCAGTAAATAATGGGTATATTTATCCAAGTCATGTGATTTGTAGCTACGGGTTTTATTCGACTCTCTTGAAGATGTTTAATAATCTCGGTGCTAACGGCAAGGATATTGGTGATGCCATAGAAGATTTCGTTAGTCGTTTATTTTCAGATAGTGGTATTTCGTTTATTGCTAATAAGAAGTACAAAATATCTAGCACTATTAGAAGTGAATTATCTAGCAAAAATAAAGAGGGTGAGTGTGACTTCATTATTGAAACAAAAGATACGATTATTTTAATTGAACTGAAACGTAAAACTCTTACTTCCGCATCACGTTCGGGCGATATGCTTCAGTCAGCAGTGGATTTGTCTCAGTCTTTTTTTCACGCTCTGGCTCAAAGTGGATACCATGAATACTTACTCCGCAGAGACGGGGTTATAAACTTTGACGATGGTACATGCCTTGAGTTATTAGGCAGAAATATTGAGCGTGTTTCTCTGTCGCTGTTTGGTTTCTTTGGTCTTCAAGATACCGCATTTATACAGCAGATTATTAAGAGCCTTTTGAATACTCAAATTAGCAGTGGCAATTCTAAAGAAGATGAAAAGGTCAATAAACATTTAAGACAATTACAAGCACAATTTAATAGTCCAGTGCTCAGTCTGGAGTACAGAAAGTATAAAAAAACCTTTTTTAACTGCAGATTTATAAGCGTTCCGCAATTAATGGAAATGCTATCACACGCAAATAACAATGAAGAACTTCTTAATCAGTTTAAGCATACTAGGCAAGCTACGACTGGGGGGAAAGACTGGTTCTTTGACTATGAATACATGAGATCTTTAGGATCACTTGAAAAGTAATTGGGATTTAGTCAATTACATCTTAGCAAACAGTATAGTTGACCAGTTCTAATTTGACCTGACGTTCATTTTTAAGTGAGTAACGGACGATTTTTGAATGCAGTCCTCCATGTCTGTTTATGACTTTTCAACATGCGCAAATACACCGGTTCATGGAAAAAATAATGCAGCAAGAAACAATTCAAACCTATTACCAATTATTAAAAGTAAACCCCCACCAACAACGACCTAATTGTGAAACTCCATTCTATTGCTTAGCGAAAATTAAAGAAAGTTCATCAGTGGATGAATTCCGTTCCGAAAAACATTGTGTATCTGTAGAGCTCAGTATTTTTGAATTTTCATTGGATAATAGTTGGCACGAAGCCAGAGTTATTAAAAATCCGAGTTTTGATATCGAGTTGAGTCGTATTTGTGAAGACGAGTATTATATTAAAACACTTCATTTCTATGTGGATACGATTTGGGCAAAAGACAGAGGATTAGGCAAGTACATGATGGTCAAAATTCTCAATATACTTAAAGCTAAAGTTGATCATGATTTTGTTGGAAAGCTTTTTTTTAGCCTATCAGCTCACCAAGGGAAGGATGAAAAAGAGCGAAAATTACGCAATCATTTTTACAGGAGCATAGGCTGCACTTTAGAGGGATACGAAGATAATCCTGATGCATGGAATACAGCAGAACACGCTCGAGCTTTAATTAACTTTGATTTATTGCCTGCATCATGGAACGAAAAAAAAGTTGAAGAAATACCCTTAACCCAAGGTTTACAAAATATTTTTTCTGAGCGAAACGGATTATTGAAAACTATAGAAGACCAGAAGTCTATGTTGGAATATCATATGAAAGATACAGCCATTTTAGATAAGTGGCGGTCTCGTTTAAAAATTATTTTGATCTGGGCATTTTGGCTTACTTTATTATTCTCTATAGCAATAGGTATTAAAAATTAGCTTAATGAGAATTTTTATTTCCAAAATTTTCTCAAAGCGAACATCAGGCCATGTCACCAAACTTCATTTCTTGCAGTACTTCAAACAGAACCCTGCGTTTTTCTTTGGTTACAAGAAAGCCTCGTGGGGATTGACCATTGAGCCTCGGAATTGGGGTATCTAGCCACTCATCTAACATGGCCATATCATGATTAAAAAATACATTGAGCTCATGTTTCAATTGTGATTTTGAAAAGCTTGGAGTCTTTTCCATGTGCTCTCCTTGAGAAGCTGCAATTGAGATATGAACAACTTCAAGAACGCATTTTGATTTGGTAAATTCCGAGGAGCCTTTTTATCCCGCTCACGGGCTGGGGGAGAATATCTCCGGCATCACTACCCCATTTTACTGGTCTCGGTCAGTAGCGACTGTTTCATTATACATCAAGTAATCAAACATGACACAACAAGTATAGTGACCAATAGGAAGTAACGAATTCAACCTTTACTTACATATTGAATTTGCTTAATTATTTTCTCAATTGCAAATTTCATCGACGGAACCCAGAAGGCTTGATTATCAAAAATAAGTTCATAGCCATTTTCGGATTCTACACAGGCAGATTTTTGGATCAAATGCTTGCAGGTCTTGATTGGTAACTTATGGAATAGCTGCAAGGATAAGATCGCCCACTCTTCACTTAGAGTTGTGAGGGGTGCTGTTTCTCGGGAGAGTAAAGTAAACATTTTTTCTTCTAGCTTTCGCTCGAATCTAGCCCTAACCGCATCCGTTTTCTTTAGTGCGGGAAGCCATAACTCTGTATTTTGCTCCAGATTTAAGTAGTTAACAAATCTGGTTATCGATGCCTTTTGCCCTGGCGCACTTTTAAGGTATTTTATTAAACCTCTTTGGTTGAATTTTTGACCAGGAGTTTTCTCCGTGACTTTGGCAAACCCAATTGCCGCACACATGTATAATCTCGCTGTTCTCAGTTTTAAATTATCTGAGCTCACCTGGCTCATTAAAGTTGCAAGATACTTTCTGCAAATTGATTCAGTTCCATCACAAAGTTTCGACTGTTGCAGCTGTTTTTGTATCATGCGTATTTCTGAGTCCTGAGCTTTTATCTTAGCATCCGCTTCAATTTGCTTTTGCTCTATAAGCCAGTCAACTAGGCGCTTGAACCGCCGTAAGTATGCAACGGAAAAAAATGATACAAGGTCCTCATAGTTGGGGATATATCCCCAGTGGAATTCTATTTTTTGCAAAATAGGAGCGTATTTATTAAGCTGAATTGACGCAACTTGAACCCCGCAGTGGGTAGCCAACCATTCAGAAAACTGAGTGAATAACCCCCTAAACATTTTGGTCGAAAACATATTCGACGTGATAGTTAGCCTCCTTTCTAGCAAATCTTTACGGTAACAATTCTCACAAATATCACCGAACCCCGCCGGATGAAGACACTTACATCGCTTACATGGAACTGAACCTAATGAGGAACACTTGAAGCATATGGGCCCTTTGGAACCTTCGCATTGAGACAGCTTTCTATATCGACGGCAATTTCCGCATGTCCCAAAATCACCTTTTTGAGCACATCGAACGCATACAACAACGTCTGCTTCTGAATGAGTGCTCCGACTATAACGTCTGCACTCTGAATTACATACCGAGCATTTCTTGGGTTGGGTGAAATAAAGAGAGCATGAGTTGCACACTGCACCAAATTTTGACAATCGAATAGAACCGTCACCTTGTCTGCCACATCGGATACACGGCTTTAACCTTTCACAATTATCGCAGATGGCATTTGCGATATTAAAAGGTAGTCGAGCAATTTTTTTACATGAAGGACATTCCTGTGGTTTGAAAACACGCTGATAACATGACTGGCAGTATTTTTGTGTTTTATAACGACGATGAATGGGAGTATTTTGCTTTCCACATTCCGAGCATTCGTCTCTAGCTTCGGAGGGCATTTTTTCGTATTCCAAACTTAATAATCAGCTTTTTCATTTTTCTAGCGACTAAATATTTCGGCGTGGCTCTAATATCTTTTTTGTTAATATTATTACTTCTGACTTTGGGGTTATCTGGCAAGTCATTGACAACTTCCATTAAAATTTCTGGCACTGACCTTTGATCACCCATCAAGGTTTGCTTTGAAAACCCCATATCACTTAACTGGAATCGTATTTCCTCTAGCTCCATCCTGATAATATAGCTGACTCCTTGCATCAAAAGAGAGCGCTCGCTAACAGGTAATTTCTCAAACCGCCACCCCTTGGAGAATTCATTAACCGCTGGTAACCTGAAGGGTAGCCTAGATAAAAATTGGCATAACGCTCCTGTTTTTACTCGTCTGGCTCGGCGAAGAAAAATGATCCAAAACGATACATATCCAAAAAAGTCTGAACAGTTCAAATGATGCTTACCCACCATAGCTCCACCTGACAAAAGCAGAGTATCTAGTTCATTTTGAATATTTGAGGCTGATAAATTGATTGGTGGCGCTTTAGCATTTCTCGCGTCAAAACCACAGAAGTAACATACCGATAAGCTTTGCGTTTCTGGCTTCTGCAAGTGAGGTTTCAATGGTTCATGGCATTGCTGACAGCAATCTAACAGGCCGCGTGAATGCTTTATACATTCAGTATGCCAAGCAAATCGCCAGTATATACGAAGATATGGTAGTGGACTTTCCGCTAAACATATTGGGCAGTAACTAAAACCCGCCTCACGTTTTCTATTACGCACTCCCACAGTAGTAAACCAAGGGCGCACCGAATCTTGTTTGTGCCGCACTTCGCCGGCTAGGTTTTCATAATAACGAACTGTCGTATGACTGAGTTGTTCCAAGCTTATTCCTGACCAGTTCGATAGTGGCACAAGAAAGCGTGGCGTCAACCTGTCCGTGTCAATTGACCATGCTCGGCTACCAGGGGATAAAAACTCACTTAATGCTAGCGGCGTTAGACCGTAGTGATGACTTAAACGGACTAAAAATGACGACAAGCTCTCGTCAGGCAAAAGCTGAAAACGTAGATTTCTGTCAGGAGTTACAACTGAATTTCCCGGATGCCACGAGTAGGTCGAAGCCATTTGTGCTCCTGTATAATACGTTGGCTTATTTTCTCTTCTCCTGATTGAATCGCCTTGATTGCGCAAGCTCTCAGTAAGGCATGTAAATTACCGATATTCCCCTCGGATATCGCATGTAATAAAGTCGCTGTTTGAGGCTGATTCAATTTCGATTCATACTTTAAAGGAAGTACCAATTCAAATGCTGCCAGGAGTTTTTGGAATGACTTATCAATCTCCCAGGTTGGAAGTGTTATCACATCAAAACGGCTCGCATGTTGCGGATCTGTATGAAGTGCTCTAATAGCCTCTCGCGTACCTACACCTACAATAGGTATCTTCAATTCGTTGCATAGAAATTTAAGTACATTCATCACTTCACGCTGCTTTGCAGCAGTACCTGCTAGAAGGGAGTGGAACTCATCGACAATAAGTATTTGAGTATGACAAGTTCTCAATAAATGAATAACTTGGTAGCGCAATTTGACTGCGTTGTCGGTAGCTCGATATGGTGTATAAAACTGCTCTAGAATCGACACCAATAATCCTTTCTCATCTGCAGAAGGGGGCGACTCAGCAACAATAACAGGCTTTACCGGTTCCATTTCGTCATTAATGTATGCCTGACCATAGACTTCCTTAAATCGTTCTATTGCAGTGCTCTTCCCATTGTTACTATCGGCAACAATAAGTAAGTTTGGCATGCGTGTACGCTTTGGTATGTTCATAAGATTTTGAAGCGTATCAAGGACTAAATGAACTTTATCATAACCAATCCAACGCTTTTCATTAATGAATCTTATTCGTTCGGCATTCGAGAGCCCAACAATATGTCTGAAATTAGGATGAACATGCTTAAAATCACTCATGCAATATCTCCATACGCTTCAACATCTTCATCGAGTAAATTGTTCTCGAAAACCGTTACAGCGACCGGTTTTATCGATGGTGATTGCTCCGCGACATTTTGCATTTGCTCACGGGTTTTCTCATGCTCTTTGCGACGTTGCGACAAGCGTCTGGCTCGTTTAGTTTTAGCTTTAGATTCCTCAACCATCTCTCTCAATTCGGTGATAGCTTGGAAAATTTGTACCTCATTGATACTGGCTTTGCCTTCTTTTCTTAAATGCTCTTTTGCCAAACGGAGTTCCCATGAGCTTATTGGTGGCAAGGATAAATCAGCATAAGGTATCTTGTTATATTCTTCAGTGTCTGGGTTATAAAACCAGATCTGACTGAGATCTCTGGGGTCATATCTAAAAATAAACTTGCGTTTCTTTTTGGGATCCGAGGGGTCAGTACTGTTTATCCAGCTTCTAAGTACATCAGCATAATACGTTAATTTATCTATCGTAACGCCAAACGTCTGTATGGTTCGCATTTCATAAGGCATGAAATCCAGCATAAAAGCAAAGCGATTTGCTGGCCTTGGAGGTAAACCACAGCCCACTGTATTTTTATTACCAAATACACCAATTTCCCATTGTTTAAGTGGAGAGGTGCCTAATGCTGAATGAACACGCTGATGATAGACACGGCATATGTGTCCTGCTAACCAAATCTCAAATTCAGATTTCGTCATAGCAGAATGTTTGTCCGAATCATACTCATCGCGATCTTTGATTGATGAAAACGTTGTCCCGGGTAAAGAGTGAATTTCGAATAAAAAGGTTCCAAGTAGTCTCTCTATGTGACCACCATATTGAGGTTGCCTTACTGGTCTAAATTCGAGATTGATATCATGCATTAGGCATGATTGACGGAAGTTATCTGAACGGAATTCACCACCATTATCTACATGGATTTTGTTGGGCTTACCCCAAACGGGCCATTCAGCATTCACTTCATGTAATACAAGCCACTCTTCCTTTGGACAGACAGAATGAGCAACACACATAGCGACAGATACTTCCGAAGGCGGGTCAAAAGAAACGTAATAACCAGTAACCATTCGGCTGTATACATCAATAGCTAGAGTAATCCATGGCCTACCAATAGGTTTTCTATGCTCATCATCAACCAAAATAATATCTAATGGCGTATGGTCTATTTGTATAACCATCAAAGGGGCGTCAGCATTCGGAAATCGGCCAGGTGTTGCGGTGAACTTCTTTTTTGCTACCTCACGCTGCCCTCTGGCTCTCAAACGAAGCTTCTCGGGGATCATATCTATTCGCGCTCGGATAGTATTACCTGCTGGTGCAGTTAATCCTCTTAATGAGCAAACTCTGCACACCTCTTCTATCGTCTTATGCACTCTTGCACGTTGCGTAGTTAGATAAACAGACTTAATTGCTTCGTCGATGATTGTTTCCATCAGTGGCGAAATTCGTAAGTTACCTTCACGCCAACCTCTTTTTTGAGGGACAAGTGCAGAAACTACACCATATGCTTTAAAAACCTTCATCCACCGATAAAGTGTTGGAACGCTCTGATTGACCTCTTTAGCCCTTTTTTCAACATCGTGTTTAGTGAGGTAAGGAATATTAAGCAGAGGCTTAATCGCAAAATACCGTTGTTCAGCAATCGCCCATGAATCATCAGATATTGCTAGTCTCTCCACTTCCACGAAGCCTTGCGGCAATAAATCGTTGGTAAGTGGCTGCAGCTCTTTTATTCTCAGCGCTTTACTTCGACCAGTCTCAACATCAACTGCAATGACTGATTGAAAATCGAGTACTTCTGTAATTTTGTAAGTGGTGTTGTTATGGGTGACCAGCTTCCCTACTTGAGGGTCAACAAGACTGCGCTGTAAAGGAACTATGCTATCCTCATCTTCGAGAGAATCACTCATTTTAATTGGCCCCCCATAATTCGGTAAAATTACCTATCGGTTTAGAAAGATCGCATTTTAACTTCTTAGTTGCGACTAAATGCCATATATGACTTATGCCAACAGCCTGAAATGCCCCCATAAAGTGCCTTGCTAGCAAAGAATGAAACTCAACTGTGCCTCTTTGTTTCACGGATTCAATAATCACCTGACTCTCTTCAACCGAAAACTCTAACCGCTTGTATCTACTCAAAAACATGAGATTATCAAGAGTGACATCTCTTATCCTTGATTCATCTAAAATCCTAAATTCCCAACCTTGTTCGATAGCAAAGCGTCTTGCAGCTTTCCATTTTGAGGACCACTTACGCCAGTTTTTTGTCCATTCGTCATAAGGTTTAACTTCAATTAGTAGTGGACGGAGATAGTTAGGGTAAGGCTGGGTAGATAAGCTTCTGTAGACCAAGAAGTCGGGAGTGTAAGTGTATTGACGACCAAGTGGCATGGTAAAAGGTATTTCTACCGGTTGTGGAATCACTTGCAGAACATGATCGTCAAAATCGCACTTAGTCAAAAAATCGCGCTCCAAAGCTGATTCATAAGGAATAGATGCTTCACCTCTAAAAGAGTAGTAACCAGACATACTTCTTCTGGTAGGCTTTATTTCTCTAACCTGGGAAGGGACCACCTTAACTCGTTCTCGACTATTATTGACCATTAAAAATCCATAATCACTTATTACTAAATTTAATTATCAGCAATTAAAGTAAAATTGCCATAATATTGGCATCATATTCTCATTATATATTGAAAATGTCACTGGCTCGGTACCTCGCCCAGGTGAAATATCTTTAGCCCATCATGGTGTGTTATTTTTAGACGAGCTCACAGAATTTCCGCGTAAAGTGCTGGACGTGTTACGCGAGCCTTTAGAAACCGCGCATATTCATGTATCACGTGCGGCCCGCCAAGCAGAATTTCCGGCGCAGTTTCAGCTGATCACGGCGTTAAACCCCAGCCCAACTGGCCACCATGAAGATGGCCGGGCCAGCCATGAGCAGGTATTGCGCTACCTAAATAGATTATCGGGGCCTTTTTTAGAGCGGATAGAATTGCAAATTGAAGTACCACTGCTACCAAGCGGCACACTTAGTAGCAAACAGTCGGAGGAAAATAGCGAGCAAGTGCGACAGCGGGTTATCGCGGCCAGAGCCAGCCAAATAGAGCGGCAAGGCAAAGCCAATGCGCGGCTTAGCGGCCGCGAGCTAACAAAACATTGTAAGTTAAATGACAAAGACAGTCAGTTTTTAGAGGACACGCTACAACGGTTTAAACTCTCGGCCCGCACCTTTCATAAACTGTTAAAAGTGGCCCGTACCATTGCTGACTTACAGCAAAGCCAGCAGATTGAACGGGCGCATTTATTGGAAGCACTGAGTTACCGGGCTTTGGAGAGACTCATCCAGTACCTGAAGCAATAAGCCAGTAAATTTAGACCAAACGCCAGTTTAGCGTTTGCCCACCAAAAAACGGCACTATCGGCTGATTATTTGGCAGCATAATTTCAGCAGGCACCTGCCAACTTTCACGCACCAGCGTAATGGTGCCGCTATTGCGCGCCAGACCATAAAAATCCGCACCGTAGTGGCTGGCAAAGCCTTCTAGCTTCTCCAGACAACCTAATTCATCAAACACCTGAGCATAGAGTTCAATAGCACTGTGGGCACTGTAACAACCGGCACAGCCACAAGCAGATTCTTTCCGGTGCTTTTCATGTGGCGCCGAATCAGTCCCTAAGAAAAACTTAGTCGAGCCACTGGCGACAGCCGCGCGTAACGCTTCTTGATGCGTACGGCGTTTTAGTACCGGTAAACAATAATTATGTGGCCGCACACCGCCAACCAGCAGGTCATTGCGGTTAAGTAGTAAATGCTGCGGGGTAATAGTTGCAGCAACATTGCCTGAGGCTTCAGCCACAAAACTGGCTGCATCAGCCGTGGTGATATGCTCAAACACCACTTTTAACTGTGGCAAACGAGCAACAATATGCTGTAAATAACGGTCAATAAATACCTTTTCCCGATCAAAAATATCAATATCGTGATCGGTAACTTCGCCATGGATCAACAATAACATGCCCGCTTCAGCCATCGCTTCAAACACCGGGTAAAGCGCCTCTAATGCCGCAACCCCTGAACTGGAGTTAGTCGTCGCTCCGGCAGGATAAAGCTTAGCCGCAACAACACCTGCAGCCTTGGCTGCCTGAATATCGGCTTTACTGGTTTTATCGGTTAAATACAGCGTAACCAAAGGCTGAAACTCACTGCCTGCTGGCCGGGCCGCTAAAATGCGCTCACGATACGCAACCGCTTGTTCGGCAGTGGTCACTGGCGGTACTAAGTTTGGCATCACAATGGCACGGCGAAATACTCGGGCAGTAGCGGGAACCGTTTCCAGCAGCATATCGCCATCACGAAAATGCAGATGCCAATCATCAGGGGTTTGCAGGGTCAGTGTGGTCATAAGATGCTCCGGAAAGTAATAGCGATATGGTGAAATCTATTAGCATAATGCTTCACCATAAAAAGTGCCGATATGATAGCAGGGAAGGCAACAGTTAGAAATTAGCAGCGGTTTTTTTTAAGCAATACCCGACAGCGCTTTTGCCCATCCAACCACTCTGCTAGACTAGTCAGGTAATTTTATCTCGCCCTGCCTATGGAGCCACTAAAATGTCAGATTTTGACCTGGATTTAGACCACCTCGACTTCGCCGCTGCCGAAGATTCAGTAGCCTCACAACAAGCCGCTGCAGAGTTAGCCGCCAGTGAGCCACAGTTTGGTGACGATGACGACGAATGCAGCGGTGGTGCCTGTAAAATCTAAGCCGCCGGGGAATGACGGCTGTTATACCAGCGACTAAGCTGCGCCAATACAATACAAATAGTGCCCGTTAACATCAGCAGCGAAAATGGCAACGCTGTACCGGTATAAAACACGCCAAGTAACGGGCCAGCCAAAGCACCTACCCCAAAACGTAAAGTACCGATAACTGCTGTTGCAGTACCGGTATGCTCTGGAAACTTCATTAAGATCATTGCGTCAGCGTTGGTTGCCACCAAGCCTAAGCTAGCCATCAGCGGTGCGATAGCCAACACGGTATACCACAGCCCCAATTCAAAATAATTGAACAAGCTAAGCAACGACGCACAGCAAAGTGCCAACACCAATCCCATACTTAACATCCGCTGTGGCCCTTTACGGGTAACCAGCCGACTGTTCAAAAAATTGGCCAGGATTAACGCCGATACATTAAGCCCAAATAATAGGGCAAACAGCTGCTCACTCACCCCGAAATAGCTAATGTAAACAAAAGACACCGCCGTTAAAAAGGTAAAAAAGCTAAAAGAGGCAAACATGGACGTCGCAATATGCGGCCAGGCCGCTTTATTGGCAAATACCTGCTGATACCCGCTAAAAAATGCCGGCTTGGCCACACTTTCATTGGTAGGCACTTCGGGCATATAGCGCCAGCTTAGTAGCAATATCACTAATGCATAGCCAGCCAATACATCAAAAATAACCTGCCAATGGGCAAAGTACATAATGCCGCTGCCCACCGCTGGCGCAATCAAGGGGGCCAACATCATAATCATCGACACATAAGACATGCCCTTCGCCGTATGTTGCTGGTATAAATGCCGTACAATACCGGGAATAATAACGGTTGCAGCTGCACCACAAAATGCTTGTGCTGCCCGCCAAAATAAAAACCATTCAATACTACTGACCAGACTTAACATCACGCTACTGATTAAGAAACCGGTTAACCCGGTCAAGGCTAACGGCCTGCGCCCCAGCATGTCGGCCAACGGACCAAACAGCAACATACCAATAGCATAGGCAGCCAGATAGATACTAAGCGATTGCTGCACCAGCGCCATACTGGTATCAAGATCATTAACCATGATCTGCATCGCAGGCAGATACATATCAATTGCCAAGGGTGTTATGGCAATAACGGCGGCAAGTAAGCTGATAAGGCGCAGTGAGGGGCTGTTTTCCTTCATCAGGAAGGTGTCTCCAAATAGCATAAAGCAGAAGAAAATAGGTACAAAAGCAGTATACCATAAAACAAAACAATAAATTTGCTGCCTGAAGATGGTAAAAATGTCTGGACTGCGGTAAAAACGTGTCAGAATTAACGAGAACACCGTTTTCGGCTACAGTGGGTATTATAATGAAAAAGAACAAAATAATCACAACAGATGATATTTTACTTACGCTTTGCCGCTCTGTAGAGCGGGTCTTAGCGGCTGCCGGCAACCCAGGCGTTAACAATTCAAAGATGGTACAAAAGATTCAAAAAACCTGCTTACGCCCCGACTTGGGTTGCTTTGTGCTATTTGACGGCGGCTTTTCTGGTTTGGTTATCATTAACTTTACTGCGCCTGCAGCAATAGAAATTTACCGGCGCTATATGTTAAGCATGGGCATGCCTGAGTCCGAGTTAGCCGCTTTTCACACCTCTGATGAAGTAGGTAATGTGATGGGCGAGCTAATGAACCAAATTGTCGGCGATTTTACCAGTCAGGTGCGGTTAGAGTTGCAAACCTCCATTAATCAAAGCCAACCTAAAATGATGGCGATTAACAAGCAGGTGCAAATTTTGATCAACACGCAGTTGGACCAACCACAAGCCAGACGCGTAACTTTTAATACGCCTGACCATAATATTTTTTATATGGAACTGGCTATGGATAAGACGGAGTTTATCAAGCTGCAGGATTTTGAGATCCCTGAGCAAGATAATCCAGATGATATTTTGGCAGAAGCCAAAAATCAGCAAGCCAATGCTAAGCAGTCAGCACAAGCGGTCGACGATGACTTTTTAAGCGATCTTGGCTTTTAATCTGTACAGGCTGTTTTAATATGAAAGAAAAATCTACCTCTTTTGATATTGCTTATCTGGCGGGTGTGTCGCAGTCGACGGTATCGCGCGCCTTACGCGACAGCCCGCAAGTAAACAAAGAAACCCGAGAAAAGGTGCAAGCCATTGCCCGCCAGCTTAACTATAAGGTGGATAAGAACGCCAGTAACCTGCGTAAACAACGCAGTAGCACGCTGGCATTACTGTTGTTTGAAGATCCCACCACCGATGAGTCGCTGATTAACCCATTTTTTCTGTCAATGCTCGGCAGCATTACCCGCGCCTGCGCTAAACGTGGTCAGGACTTATTGGTGTCTTTCCAGCAACTCAGTGATGATTGGCATGCAGACTATGAAGACAGCAAAAAAGCCGATGGTATTATTTTGTTAGGTTACGGCGATTACGTAGACTACGAAGAAAAACTGGCAAAACTACTGGCTCAGCAGACCCATTTTGTCTGTTGGGGGGCAGAAGTGCTAGGCCACCCGGAATTTACTATTCGCAGCAATAATTGGTTAGGGGGTAATTTAGCGGGCGAACACTTATTAAAAACCGGCCACCGCAACTTTGTGTTTATTGGTAATGCGTCTGAAGGCAGCCCCGAGTTTAGTGCCCGCTATCAGGGATTTATCGATGCCTTGGTACAAGCTGGCATTAATCCGCAGCAGATACCCCATTTTGATGCTATTTCAACCGAGAGTGCTGGCGATCAAGCAACTGAACAGTTGTTACAACATGGTCAGCCAGTCGATGCCATTTTTTGTGCCAGCGATTTAATCGCCATTGGCGTCATGCGCTGCTTAAAACGCCGTGGTATTCGGGTGCCCGAAGAAATTGCCGTAATGGGCTTTGACGATATACCGGCAGCATCTTTTGCCTCACCGGGTTTAAGCACCATTCAACAAGACACCAGCAAAGCAGGTGAGTTACTGGTCAACAATCTACTACAGCTGATTAATAACCAACCCATTACCGATAATTTAATTGAGCCTAAGCTGGTTATTCGTCAATCCTGTGGTGCGGCTAACGCCTGAACCTGAGCAACCTCGGCCTCAACCTCTCGTGTGCGCAATTGTTCCAGCGCCTCACGTAAAGTGGCGTAAAAGGTCAGGGCACCAGGTTCAGGTTTTACTCCCGCCTTCGCCAAAGTTTTTAACGGTTGAAATTGCAGGTCAGCGATCAGCAACTCAGTACCTGAAGTACGGCAGCTAGCACGCAGCTTTTCCAGCGCGGCCAAACCGCCAGCATCCAGCAGCGGTACCCCGTCCATATAAAGCACCACGCCACGCTGTTGTGCACTTAACAACGCTATCTCAGCAAAAATGCGGTCGGCGGCAGCAAAAAACAGCGGACCACTGATTTTTAGCACCTTCCAACGCTCAGGTAACTGCTGATCAACCTGTTTACGGTTGGCTGAGATATCAGTCACCTTGGTCATAGCCGCGATATCTTTCATAAATAACAAGGTAGCTAATAAAATACCGGCAGTAATGGCAATCACCATATCAAATACTACGGTAAGCAACAGGCAAACTAAAAACACCAGCACATCGCTACGCGGTGCGGTTTTTAACAGATGCACCGCTTTAGGTGCTTCGCTCATGCCCCAAGCCACCATCACCAACAAAGCCGCCAGTGCCGCCATTGGGATATACGCTAAAATAGGCGTAAGTAACAACAAAGCCAGTAATACCACTATGGCATGCACCATAGCTGAAATAGGCGATTGTGCCCCGGCATTAAAATTGGCCGATGAACGCGCCAGTGCTGCCGTTGCGGTAATACCACCAAAAAACGGCGTAATTATATTACCAATGCCCTGCCCCAATAATTCACTATTGGCGCTATGCCGCCGGCCACTGGTATTGTCCAACACCACCGCACAAAGCAATGATTCAATAGCCCCTAGCATAGCAATCGCAAAGGCGGCGGCGAGTAAGTCTTTGGCTAACTGCCAGCTAAAACTTAGTGGTACACCTTCCGGACCGGGTCGGTTCCACGGCCAGTCAAAATAAGGCAAGTAAGGTGGCACACCTGCCGCTATCGTGCCATCGGCCGCGGTATAACTAAAGCGTGAGGCCACGGTGGGTAAGTCGGCACCAACTTGCAGCAGCAACAAGCCCAATAAGGTGCCAATAAACAGCGCTGGTAGATGCGGAGGAATGGGGGTTTTAAGGTAGCGCCAGCCAATCATCACGGTCAGCGTCACCAGAGCCACCAACAAACTGGCCCAGGCACTTTGCGGTAAGGCCTGTGCTAACAGCCAGATCTTATCGCCAAAATGCTCTGGCAAAGCGCCAAGTGGTAAGCCAAAGAAATCTTTTACCTGCAAAATCACAATAACAATGGCAATGCCTGAGGTAAAACCCAGCGTCACCGATTCGGGGATATATTCAATTAAACGCCCGAGTCGAAACAGCGCCATAGCGACCAGCATAACCCCGGCCAACACCGATGCCAGCAACAAACCACTTAAGCCATACTTTACGGCAATAGGGTAAAGGATCACCACAAAGGCCGCTGTAGGGCCAGAAATGCTAAAACGCGAGCCACCGGTTAAGGCAATCACAAAGCCGGCAATAATGGCAGTATAAAGCCCGTATTGCGGCGGTACGCCAGAAGCGATAGCCAGCGCCATCGCCAGCGGAATAGCGATAATGCCGACCGTTACCCCAGCCAGCAGATCTTTAAGCAACTTTTGCCGGGTGTAGCCCTCTGCCCAACTTTCGCGCAGGGCATGACCAATTCGCAAAGAAAATAAATGGGCGCGATGAGACATAACGACATCCGCTGTTAAAGTAGCTAAAGAATAAAGTTTATTCTAGCGCGGTCAGAGGTTTACTCCTATGCCCTTTTAGTCTGATATTAATAGTGATTTTCACTGTACGTTCGGCGGAATCATTGTATTAAAAAAGCCACAGGGCATTTTAGCGCTGTGGCTTTTTCACATACAAACCTTGTTATTCTGTTTGCAAAATTACCAAGCCATAGGCGGCAAGTTCATTATTGTTGAGATCAAAACTCCAGGTTTGGTTTAGCTCACTCGACAACACCTGAGTAACAGGCTGACTGCTGTTATTCAGGTTAAGCACAAAGCGGGTTTTGCTGCCATTTAACTCGCGGTCAATTTGCAATAACCCTGCTGCCGGTTCGGTTACCTGATAGCTGCCTGCCAATTTCAACTCTGGGCGCTGCTTTTTCTGGGCAATTAAAAACTGGTATAAGCGCCACAGTGAATCGGGCTGGGCTTGTTGCTCGGCGACAGTATTGCCACCTTGCGCCAGTTGTTGCTGTAAAAAGTCTGGCCACCAATTATCAAATTGTACGGTGAATAGCTCTTTTTGTTCTACCCAGCTAAGTGGCGCTTTGGTAAAGCCGGCCTGAGCTGCTGTGTCCCATAGCATAGGCGCGCGTTTATACACATCATGGCCGCTTTGCGCCTGCGTTAGGCCAATTTCTTCGCCATAATAAACATACTTAGTACCCGGCGAGCTAAATAACATAGCCGCGGCCAGCTTAGATTTCTGTAATACCGTAGCGCGGTCATCAGCAAATTGAAAAGCCACCCTGTCCTGATCATGATTAGTTAAAAATGGGCTAAAAAATGCCAGTGGTGCGGAGGAGTCTAAGCGGCGCTGCAGGTTTTCCTGTAGTGGATGCAACTCGCCACTTTGGGTGCCGCTGATAGTGCCAAACTGCGCTGCATTCCCCGCGCCTTGTTTTAGCTGGCCAATAATTTTATAGCCCACTTCAAAGTCGAACCCCTGATCCAGACCTTCACCATTGCCCCAATATTTCGCCGCGACAGGAATATCTACCCAGGCTTCGCCCACTAAGTATGCCTCTGGGTTAACGCTTTTAACAAAGGTATTAAAATCGCGCCAGTAGTCGATAGTTTCCGGTACATCCGCCTGACCATCCGGGCCACTTTCCATCACAAAACGTACTGCATCCAATCTAAAACCGGCCACGCCTTTATCTAGCCAGAACTTGGCCATTTTTTTCATTTCGGCAATCACATCTGGATGCTCAAGGTTCAGATCTGGCTGCGTCGCGCCAAAGGCGGCGTAGTAGTATTCACCACGGCGCTCGTCAAAGTGCCATACCGCTTCCGGGTTATCATTGGTGTCCCAGGCGTGGCCCCAACCCTCGCCTTTGGCCGGTAAGTCTTTACGCCAGACAAAGTAGTCTTTATAAGGCGCTACGCCCTCGGCCGATTTGCGAAACCATTCATGTTCACGCGAGATATGGTTAATCACCAAATCCAGAATTACCTTCATGCCTTTGGCATCGGCTGCCTGAATAAAGGCCTCAAATTCGGCCATAGTGCCGTAATCACCCTCTACCTGATAAAACTCAGTAAAGTCGTAACCATGATAGGACGGCGCTTCAAACATTGGCGTTAACCAAATGGCATCTATGCCCAGCTCTTGTAAGTACGGCAGTTTAGCGGTCATGCCGTTAAAATCACCATGGCCATCACCGCTGGTATCGTAAAAGCTGCGTGGCCAAATTTGGTAGAACACCGCATCATCCCACCAAGGGGCTTGTTGGGTTGCGCTGGCATTGGCCGTAGCAACAACAGCGGGTTCTGTTGTAACAGTAGTTTGCTGCGGTGCCGGTTTACAGGCCGTTAATGCCAGCGCAATCGCTAAGGCGGTTAGTGAAGTCTTAAACATAATTTATCCCTTTTATCTCTTTGCTGCGCCGTTTATCTCTTTGCTGCGCCGTTTATCGCTTTGCTGCGTCGTCGGTTTTTACCCGCAATACATAAAGTGCCGCTATCACATAACTTACGCCGCCAATGGCCAGCGCGTAAATGGCCTGCCCCTGGAACAGATAACCCACTAAGCTACCTAAAATCGCGGCTGCTAATAACTGAGGCAGTACAATAAAGATATTAAACATGCCCATATAGACACCCATTTTATTGGCCGGCAGGCAGTTTGATAACAACGCGTAAGGTAGCGATAGAATAGAAGCCCAGGCAATACCAATCGCAATCATGGGCAGCCATAACAGCGCGGGATCTTTAATAAAGAAGAACGAAAATAAGCCCAGCGCGCCAAATAACAGGTTAATAGCGTGCGCCTTCTGTGTGCTGGTAGCCTTAACTAACAATGGAATTAACAGCGCAGCAATAGCAGCGAAACCATTATAAACGGCGAATAATACCCCAACCCAATCGGCACCATTGTTATAGGCAACCGAAGTAGTGTCCGTTGTACCGTAGTGATAGCTGGTTACGGCCGCCGTGGTGTAGATCCACATCGCGAACAGCGGAAACCAGGAGAAAAACTGCACTACCGCCAATTGGCGCATGGTTTTTGGCATGGTGAATAAGTCATCGACCAGTTGCACCAGCATATTGCGATTTTGCTGTTGCTTAAACCAACTGGCCGCCCATTGCAGCAAACCAAAGGCTGCAATTAAGGCTCCCAGCAGATACAGCTGTTTATCTAATTGCCCATAAGCCACAGCCGCAACCGCAGCAACACCTATTACCACTGCAGCAGCACCACTGCGCCAATAATTATCGGCAGGAGTGGCCATAGCAGCGCTTGGGTGTTCTGCTTGTTCTGCCGCATCAAAGGCAGCTAATTGCTCTGGGCTATATTCTTTACTGGAAATAATGGTCCAGCCCACCGCTAAAAACAGCACCACACCACCGGCATAGAAGGAATAGACTACAGAATCCGGAATAAGCCCTTCAGCTGCGGTATTCGATACACCAAACCAGTTAGTCATCATCCACGGTAAAGCAGACGCCACTACGGCACCCACCCCAATAAAAAACGATTGCATAGCAAAGCCGGTTGGGCGCTGCTTTTTGTTTAGGTTATCGCCGACAAAGGCGCGGAAAGGCTCCATGGTGACATTAATAGCCGCATCTAAAATCCACAACATCCCTGCAGCAATCCACAAGGTAGGCGAGTTTGGCATAATCACCAGAGCCGCAGTAGTGGCCAGAGCACCGTATAAGAAAAACGGCCGGCGACGCCCCAATTTGGTCCAGGTTTTATCACTAAAATGACCAATAATCGGCTGTACCAATAAACCGGTAAGCGGTGCGGCAATCCACAGGATCGGAATTTGATCCATATCGGCACCCAGGGTTTGGAAAATTCGGCTGACGTTGCCATTTTGCAGGGCAAAGCCAAATTGAATACCGAAAAACCCAAAGCACATATTCCAAATCTGCCAGAAGCTGAGGTTTGGCTTAGTTTGCATAGTTATGTTCTCTATTACGGCGTTATTGTTATTGTTGTTGGCTTAAAGCACAGCTTGCTAAAAGCACAACTGGTAAAAAGTGCAACTGCACCAAAAACCAGCATAAAAACCTGTCAGGGTGTTAGATACCGTCATTTTAGGGCAACGACAAGATGAATACGTATTCAGCGCAGCTGAAATTTGTATCTTGCTGCTATTTAGGTGTACCTGATGCGGCTTGCTGACAAAAGTTGATAAAGTGCCGGGCCAACGCCGAATGATATTTTTGTTTATGCCATACCAATGTTAACTGGCGACTACACAGATCGGGCAACGTCAGACGCACTAAGCTTCCTTGCCGTAATCGTGCGGCAGCGGCATGGGCTGAAATAAAGGTGAGCCCCAACCCAGCCTCCACCGCTCCCATTACGGCTTCTAAGGAGCTGAGCTCCGTTATCGGGCCAAGCGAACTTAGCTGCGGGGCCAAAAAGCGGTTAAATTGCTCACGGCTACCCGATTGGATCTCGCGCAGCACCCAGGGTTGCTGCTCCAGCATGGCATAACTCACAGTCATTTTACCGGCTAGCGGATGCTCGGGCTTGGCCAGCAAATACATTTCATCGGTCAGCCAGGGCACAGTAACTAACTCACTGAAAGGGTTTTCGCCCTCAATCAAGGCTAAATCGAGTTCAAACTGCATTACTTGCTGACAGAGACTAAAGGTATTCTCAATACTCACCCGGATTTGCCCGGGCGGTAGCGCCGTTAATAATGGCGGTAGCAGGTAATTACCAATGGTTTGGCTGGCGCCTAGTCGCAGTTGGCCTTGCAGTTGGTTTTGCAAAAAGAGCTGCTCGATATCCGAGACACGACTCAACACTTCATCGGCCAACGGCTGTAATAAACGCCCTTGTTGATTGAGTTTTAACCGCGGATGTACCCGATCAAACAGCGGCGCTTTAAGATGGGTTTCCAGCTCACTTAACGCTTGCGATACCGCTGCCTTACTAAGATACAATTCTGCCGCTGCCGCCGTAAGGTTGCCCTGTTTAGCAATACTACTAAACACCTGCAATTTTTTAATGCTGATCATGTTCGGTTAAACCTAACATAAGGTTAGAAACGTTCAGATATCCTAAAGCAGCTGGGCGCGATATGCTAGCGCAAGTTGTTTTTAATAAAGATAGTCATCAAAATGATCATGCCAAAGCACGCTATGCACTTACCCCAGCAGCATTTTACCCAGTCTATTCCTACGCCGCTGGCGGCACTGGCGCTGGGTATTGCCAGCTTAGGCTGGTGTTGGGATAGCAGCTTTGGGCTAAATGGTGCAGTGCAATTCCCCGCCGCCGTATTCGCCATGTGCCTGTTAGGCTTACTAGTGCTGAAGTTTAGCACTACGCCTCAGCTGCTTTGGCAAGACCTCGCGCATCCTATTTTAGGCAGTGTTTTACCCACCGCGGCAATGGCGAGCATGGTGGTGTCAGTGGCCCTGCCCAGCCCAATTGCGCAGGTGCTCTGGTACAGTGCGGTTGTGTTGCATATAGTACTTTTTGCTGGGTTTCTCTGGCATCGGCTACCGGCCTTGCAACTACAACAGCTGATCCCCGGCTGGTTTGTGCCGCCTATTGGTATTGTTACTGCGGTATTAACCTGCCCGCTAGCAATACCGCAGATGCTAATCACCGGCCTGTTTTGGTTTGGTTTAGCTGCGTATTTTTTAATGCTGCCGCTTGTGCTGTACCGGTTGCTGTTTGCTGGCACCTTGCCACTAGCCGCTAAGCCAAGTTTGGCGATATTAGCCGCACCGGCCAGCTTGTGTTTAGCCAGCTATTTAACCTTTACGCCTGAGCCTGCCATCTGGTTGGTAATACTACTGCTAGCACTGGCACTCATCATGACCAGTATTATCTATTTGGCCTTACCTAATTTGCTCCGTTTACCCTTTAGCCCAGCATTTGCGGCCTATACCTTTCCATTAGTTATTGGCACTACCGCGCTTTTTAAAGTCAGTGCCCTTTTTAACCAGTGGCAATTGGCTGCACTGGCACAGCTAATCACTTATATTGCTTATCTGGAGCTAGCAATAGCCACGGTAATTTGCAGCTATGTAACGCTGCGTTTTGCTCAATATCTATTGCAGCAATTTCAACAATCCAAAACGCAGTTAGCCTCTGGTAACACTGGCCAGCTATTTAGCACATCTAAACCTTAACTTAAAACCCTAACTTAAAGCCCTGCAAACACAAAAGGCTGGGCTGGTTGAAAATGCGCCAGCGCCTCACCGGCATAAATTTGATGTTGCGCTAATGGCAACTTACGTACCGGCTGATCGGCAGCAAAATTCACCTTACGAATATCAACCCAAAATGTATTGGGAGTCAGTGCGGTTTCAAAGTAATAAGTTAAGCGCTTTTGATCTGACACGGTACGCCAACGCGTTGACGAAATATTCGGTTCTGCTTCCGACGAAATGCCAAAAGGCACTGAGGCATTGCGGATCACGCTAAAGACACTGGCAACAGCCAACTTGGGATCACTGGTTTGCGGAATGGCACTTAAATAAAACGAAGCGCGGACAAAGCGATCTGCCGCTCTATTGGTGCCAGGGAGCATCGTTGTGCCCCCAATTTCACGCCAGTATTCATTAATGACTAATTGTTTTTCGAAAATAGGCGAGTTGGTCATCACCGTATAATCGGGGCTATGATGAATAACCAATTTACCATCAATATACTCAAATACCGCGTTATCGCCCGTCGCATCAGAAATGGCCAGGTGTAAAGTAGCAAACTTGCTGGTACCCGGAATATCAGCCGAGACAATCACAAAGGGCTCGCTTTGCATGGCCGCTACGGCTTCGGCTACCGTGGCAAAATTATCCAGCATATATTGCACCCAGGCCGCGATAGTCAGCCCCGGCTGGCTGCCATCATAGTCGGCATAGCGTGACTCAACCAACCAGAGTAAGTTCGCTACCAAGCCTTTCTCATTCATGCCATCGGCACTGGCAATATCAAAAGCGCTGGCGACAACGCTGCCGTATTTGGCTGTCCAGCTAATGGAATTAGGCCCTACCTCCCCCTGACGTGTGATGCCACGCGGGAACAACCATAAATTCGCTGGGATTTCATCTTTCCAATCCATAGATCGTGCCGTAATGATGGTTTGCTCAGGCCCTTTATACACGGCTCGGGTACACGCATCCGTAGTAACACTAAGCTGAATTGCCAGTAGTGCAGAAAATAGCAAGGTCTTCCGTAATTCCATTATTTAGCACCTTTAAATGTCAATCTGATCTATTACTTACGTAAAAAATTACGTTAATTAAAGCAAAGCTTTGCTGAAAAGCCAGAAAATATACCTTATAGCTTTTCATTCGCTGTTACGGCAAAAAGTCATTAGAATTATGGTGCTGTTTTTTGCTATCTTGGCCGCCTTAGAATAATGGAAACTTATACCCAAACAACTAGCGACTGCCATGCAGCATGCAGCAACAGTAAATTGGGTCAATAAATACAGCAGTAAGGCGACAAGATGGCAATTGAATGGATACTGGCATTTTTATCATTAGGGTTATTTGCTGGTTTTATGGCTGGTTTACTCGGTATCGGTGGTGGCGGCATTATGGTACCCATGCTAACCACGATTTTTCTGGCGATGGGCTTAACCGCGGAGCATGTGGTGCATCTGGCCTTGGGCACCTCTATGGCGGCTATTGTGATGACCTCTATCTCCAGCATGCGCGCCCACCATGCCCGTGGTGGTGTACTTTGGCCCATTGTTAAAAGCATGGCACCGGGCGTTGTGCTGGGAACCTTTGCCGCGACCTTTTTGGCGGCAAAAATCAGCTCGCAGCATCTGGCCATTTTCTTCGCACTCTTTATGGGCTATGTCGCGCTAAATATGTTGCGGCCGAAAAAGGCGGTTATCGTTGAACCTAGAGCCGCGGGTAAACTGGAACTCACGGCAGTAGGCAGCGGTATTGGTGCTGTTTCAGCCTTGGTGTCTATTGGTGGCGGCTCGTTAACCGTGCCTTATTTAAGCTGGCGTGGTATAGCGCTGAAAAATGCTATTGGCACCTCCGCTGCCGTAGGTTTACCTATCTCGCTAGCCGGCGCCTTGGGGTATTTATTACAAAGCCAGCCTGGGCTCGATTTGCCCTATGCGGTGGGTATGGTGTACTTACCCGGGGTATTGCTAATGTCAGCGGCCAGCTTTATCACCGCGCCCTTTGGCGCCAAACTGGCGCATAAACTGCCTGTTGCCACCTTAAAGAAGGTATTTGCGATACTGCTAATTTTATTGAGTTTGAAAATGCTGCTGTCGGTTTTGTAGAGGCCGAAGGCACTGAATGAGGCCGCTGGTAATACGGCTCTCCAACGAATTTTCTGCAATGTAAAACCGTGCAACACTCGGGAATAGTTCTGATAAAATGCGAGATGGAATACGTCTGTAGCTACGACAAATTTGGAGCGCAGCGGGTTGGCCCCGCAGCCCGAACTCACTATACATATTGTGATTACATTGTTCGACTGCACTTTTGATAGATGACGTCATATTAACTTTTCTAGTAATTTGTATTGATAGTCAGTATCGCCAACAAATAAAATTTGAAACTGCCGCCCACCCAAATGCTCAGTACGAACCCGATATCTTAACACTCCAGCTTTATCTGGAGTTTTAGATTTTAGCAGCGTAATTTGCCCAAAATTTCTCCAATAATTAACTGCTGTAAGTGCCAAATTGGCCCGCTCTTGGTCAGTAGAGGCACTAATAACGCTCTTTTGATAATTTTTATAAAATTGCGACCATGTAACAGTATTCTCGGCAATGGTTGGCAAAGGAGACATGGTCCCCAGAACTTCGTATTGCTCTTCCACATATGCGGGAAGCTCCAGCTCGGTAGCTATTGCCGAAAGGTTGAGCCCCAAAAACAACACAACCGCGACAAATTCCTTAATTTTTTTCATGTTAACACCTCAGATATTAACTCACGAAAAACACAGCAATGAAATTAAAAAGTAAACTTAAAGAGCAGGAACTGTAAGAGTATATAGCTTGCAGCTAAGGCGGTGACAAACACTTCTCATCATTCCGTATACCAATCAGGAGACGCCGCACGGCGGTTCATTTCCATAATCATGCTGCCATGGTTGGCAGTACCATATTTATAAAACATTTGTTTGGTAAGGCAATGTAAAGTGCTGTACTGCTGATTTTATTGCGTTTAAAGATGCTACTGTCGGTTGTTTAATACGGCTCCGGAGTGTTGCCTCCGGAGCTGCGTTTTTTATTGCTTAGCTGCCACTAGCACGCGGATTAGCGTACAGCGCGGATATGGAAGCGCTGACAGAAGCTGTCAGCGTCCGCTGGCCCCTGAGCTAAGGTCGCGCCATTAAATAATGAGCAGGAAGGCACTTCCAGCGCATGTTGGCTATGCGCAGACAGTAACTGCATACTACCGTGCTGATTAGGATTCAGATACCAGGAACTGGCCTCCGCATCGCAACTGCCTAAGACGATACTGGCACCAAAGCCTAACGCATTACCTGCTACCTGCGCGCATAACTCTGGCTGTTGCAGATTACTTAGCTGCAGCTTGCCATTTTCGCCTTGCCGGAACTGCCACTGCTGACAGCTTTGTCCGGTCCAACCATCCTGAGTCAGAGCAGCGCCCTGTGAACTGTTACAATCAACCGTAGAGAGTACCTTGCCGCTATTACTGTTGATAATAGCCACTTCAGCAGCGGGTACGAGTAACCAGTCTGCACAGGCGGTATCACTTGCTGCACATGCTACAGCGGTAAGCGGTTGCTGGCTGGCTTTATTCGTAAGGCGCCAATAACCTTGCTCAGAGGCACTAAAAGCCCACTGCTGCCGCACTTTATTAAACCAAGGCTCGGCTTTGACGTTACCGTCGGTTTCAACACCCAGATACTGGCCTTTGTGATTGACCACCCGGTAAAACTGCTCGGTGGTGGGATCGAGTTTTAGCGTGGTATCTTTGCTACAAGCCTGTTGCCGCTGCTGCCCTTCTGCAGTAAAGGTTAAGCATTGCCCGGTGCTGCGGTTTTGCACAAACCAATCAGCCCCTTGCGGGACAGCGGTAATGGGACCATTTTCACCAGAGGGGGCTGCTATGGTTTGCCCTTCAGGTACTGGTTCACCAAAGTTAGGGGTGCCATCGGCATGCCAGCTAAAGGGCTGCGCCCGTAAGGAGCGGGTGGCACTACAACCGTCGGTTTCTTTGTTATTGCCGTGATACACTAACCAGTGTTCGGTATCATCCGGCGATTTAAAAAAGCCGTTATGGCCAGGGCCATAGACGCCGTTGCCACGCTCAAACACCGGTTTGTCGTATTTCTTCCAGGCATTCGGATCAATGGGATCATCACCAACCAGTTCCAACAAGCCCAGTTTGTAGTCTGGCGTATCACAGTAGCTGCCGGAGTAAACTACAAAGGTACGCCCTTGATATTTCAGCACTTCAGCGCCTTCGTTGACCTTGCGTCCGGACTTTTCCCAATCATACTCTGGCCGGGATAGCACCACCCTAGGTCCGGTTATGGTCCAGGGATTAACCATTTCAGCAATCCAGTTTAGTTGCTCATCGGCTACCCATTCTGACCAAAGTAAGTACAGTTTATCGTTATGCTGCAGATAGTTACCATCGATATTCCACGAGTCAGGCATCGGTGAGCCTTTTAGCTGATAAGGCCCCATAGGATCATCACCGGCGCTCTCCAGTACAGTAAGATGTTGGCCATCCAAATTTTCCTGCTTGCCGGAGGTAAACATCATATACCAGCGATACCCATCAGGCCCTTTTAGCCGATGAAATTCATAAGCCCAGAAGTTGCAGCAACTGGCAGGGTCAGTTTCTGACCATAAATATACCGGCGTTGCTTCTGCTAAACCGGCCAGAGTGGGTGATTTTCGCATCACCAGTTGTGAAGTCCAGGTCGTGGTTGTCAGGTAATAGTTACCGTCGAAATACTCCAACCAGGGATCTGCGCCATTGTTAAACAATGGATTGGTAAAACTTTGCTCTTCGTACGCATCACTGACCCGCAGCTCTGATGGTTTAGTTGTCGCCTGACAACCGACACTTAGCGCCAGCATTGACGTCAGTAATGAAAAACGAAATACGCGATTAAGCTGTAGCTTCATAAGTCCCCTTGTTACGCTTTTTTTGGTTTAACTTAGCTGCAGTTTGCTCATTAAAATTATCATAATATAAATTCACTGCAGCCTGAAAAAAGGCCCGCAGGCCCTGAGTGTAGTAAGTTTATTCCAGCAACACGCTGCGATAGGTTTGCCAGTCTGCCTTAACAACCGGCCAACCGTCCTGATCCCAGTCCAGTGCAGTGATCTTCAGTTTTTGCAAACCGTTATCGGCGGCTTCATAAGCATGAAATACCAAATAATCTTTGTCATCAAACCGATACACTGAGTTATGTCCCAGCCCCACCCAATCGGCATTACCAGCAAGAAGCACAGTGCCTCCCCCGGCCGCCAAATCGCGGCCTGCTTGATCCAAATAAGGTCCTTGCAGTTGTTTCGAACGGCCTACCGCCAGATGGTAAGTACTGTCGGCACCCCGGCAGCATTTACCCAGTGACACAAATAAATAGTAGTAGTCATCTTTTTTGTAGATAAAAGGTGCTTCCAACTCCGCCGGGCCAGCTTCTTCCTCATCAATAAAAGCGGGGCGCTCGGCTTTTGCCAGCGTATACCATTGCTCTGGTGCGGCAAGACGGGTTAAATCTTCTGACAGGCGTACCAGTTTTAAACCACTCCAGAACGAGCCAAAGCTCATCCAGGGGGTACCGTCTTCATCAAAAATTACAGCGGGGTCAATAGCATTCCACTGATCGCGGTGAGGCACTGACTGTAATACTATGCCCTGATCAACCCATTGATAATCAGGGTGCGATTGATCCAATGTTTTATTAACCGTTACACCAATAGCAGAGGTGTTCTTACCAAAGGCCGATACCGAGTAGTACAAATAATAGTGATCATTATGCTGCACAATATCTGGTGCCCATAAATGCCCGTCAAAGGTTGGCGCAACGCTTTTCGCCCAGTCAGGCTCGGTTGCAAACACCCGGCCAGCGAGCGTCCAGTGCTTTAGATCGTCAGAATGGTAGTAGGTAATCCCCGGTCCGGTACTGAATAAATAATAACGGTTATTGTGCTCTGCCATTACCGGATCATGAATGCTAACTTGTGGTAAAGGTGCTTCAGCACAAGCTTGCGTAGCCAATAACGAAAAACTACACACTGCCAGTCGCCAGCCTGCTAATAACTTAGTATGCTTGGAGCTGTTACTTTTCATCAATTTTAGTCCCCTGTCTGCTTTATGTCGCCCTATTTGCGACTTGACTTTTCTCATCGCTTATTTTAGTAGTATTGTATTACAATTTATCATATATTCTGAAAAGGTGTAAAGCAAGGCGATAAATTAATGCTGAAAAAACCAGCAAAAATCAGCTTTGACACTAGCAGAAAAACTATAAAAATAATATTTATCAAGCAATTAAGTTAGTAGTGCAGTTAAGACTAACAGAAATGCAGACAATGTTGGCAGGGGTTTAAATGCAAACGCAAAAATTATCCGTTTTTGAAAAAATCGGCTTTGGGGCTGGTGATATGGCGGTAAACGTCGTGATATCGTCCATGATGCTGATTATCACCTTTTTCTATACCGATATCTTTGGCCTGAAACCGGTAGATATTGCTATTCTCTTTCTGGTTGTACGTTTAGTTGACGCGGTAACCGACCCACTGATGGGGCTGATTACCGATCGTTATACCAGCCGCTGGGGCCGCTATCGGCCTTATTTTTTGTTTTTAGCCGTGCCTTTTGGCATAGCGGTGTTTTTAACCTTCAGCACCCCCGATTGGGACTACAACAGTAAATTAGTGTGGGCCTATGCGACCTATATTCTGGTTACGGTTATTTTTACTGCGGTTACTATTCCCTATATCTCCATTATTGGTGTGTTAACCGCTGATCCGAAAGAGCGGCTATCGGCAAATGGCTACCGCTTGTTTTTTGCCAAAATTGCCGCCTTTCTGGTCACCATCATTGTACCTATTATGGCAAAGTCTTGGGGCGGTGACGATCTGGCGTCGGGTTATCAGGCAGCAATGGGGCTGATGGCAATTATGGCAACCTTACTGTTTTTGTTTTGTTTTTTTTCAACCACAGAACGCATTCACTATCAACCCGATACCTTACCTCTGCGCTCGCAATTCAAACTGTTACTTAAAAATGATCAATGGCTGGTGCTGTGTGCAGTTTGCGTCACCGGCACTATTGGCTATGTGATTCGCGGCTCGGTTGCTGCTTACTATGCTAAATATTATCTTGGCGGCGGCGCTGAGCTGATGTCGGCCTTTTTATCAACCGGGGTCGCTGCCGCTATTCTGGCAATGGTGGCCTCAACCTGGATTACTAAGCGCTATTGTAAAGTCCGTTTGTTCCGCTACAGCCAGTTGCTAGTGGCGGTACTAAGTGTATTGTTATTCGTGTTGGTCGAACCGGGCGATATTTGGCTGGCCTTTGTGTTGTACTTTTTATTGTCTTTTGTTGTGGATCTGCATGCGCCGGTATTCTGGTCGGCGATTGCCGAATCGGTAGACTATGGTGCAGTTAAAACCGGCAAACGGGTTTCCGGTTTAGCCTTTGGCGGTATCTCATTTTGTCAAAAAGCCGGGATGGGCATCGCGGGCTTTATGGTGGGCATCTTGCTGGCCTTTTTCGGCTATGAGCCCGATACCAGCCAAACCAGCTTTGCATTAACCGGTATTGCCCTGATGCTCTCGATTATTCCCGGTTTCTTCCACTTTGTCATGGGGCTGTTGATGTACCGGTATCGCATTACCGATCAATTCTATCAACAACTGCTTTCGACACAACAGATCCCAACTCAGCCACCAGTTGCAGCCCCTAAACATTATCAAAGGAGTGTTTGATGAGTTTACTTACCCCATTAATTAGCCAACGGGCCGACCCTTGTATTTATCGTCATACCGATGGTTACTATTACTTTACGGCGTCGGTGCCGGCCTATGATTTAATTGAACTGCGCCGTGCCACTCGCATCGCCGATCTGGCTACAGCAGAGCCTGTAGCAGTTTGGCATAAACCGGATAGCGGCCCTTGCTCTGAATTGATCTGGGCGCCGGAAATTCATTTTAATCAAGGTGCTTGGTATATCTATTTTGCGGCAGCACCCAGCCGTGACATTAAAGACAATTTGTTTCAACACCGGATGTATGTGTTGCGCTGCCAAGACGAAAACCCGCTTAGCGGCAGCTGGCAATTTTTAGGGCAGCTAGACAGCGGTATGGATAGCTTTTGTTTAGACGCCACCACCTTTACCCATCAGGGTACGCTGTACTATGTCTGGGCGCAAAAAGCCCTGGATATTCCCGGTAACAGCAATCTGTATATCGCCCGCATGGATACACCAGATAAAATTGCCAGCGCGCCGGTATTACTAAGTAAGCCGGAACTGGAATGGGAAACCCGCGGTTTTTCAGTAAACGAAGGGCCAGCAGTCATTGTCCGCAACGGTAGGGTATTTTTAAGCTACTCAGCCAGCGCCACCAACGCAAACTACTGTATGGGTTTGCTATGGGCCGATGAGCAGGCTGATTTACTAAACACCGCCAGTTGGCATAAAGCCAGCGAGCCGGTCTTTAGTAGTTGCTATGAACACGGCGTCTATGGCCCCGGCCACAATAGCTTTACTATAGCCGAAGATGGTAGCACTGACTTACTGGTTTACCATGCCCGTACTTATACCGAAATAGTGGGCGACCCACTGTGGGATCCGAATCGCCATACCTATGTCAAAGCCATCCGGTGGGATAGCAAGGGGATGCCACTATTCGGCAAACCGTCGGAGGATTAACTGATGCAACGCCGCTACCTGATACTGTGGCTAGTCTGCTGGGTTTGGCCTGGCTACGCCTCAATAGAACCGTTCCCGTTACAGCAGGTACAGATCACTAGCGGCCCGTTCTACGATGCACAGCAAACCAACATCCGCTATTTACTGACGCTGGAACCCGATAAATTATTGGCACCCTACCGGCGCGAGGCCGGTTTAGCACCGAAGCAGGCAGCGTATCAAAACTGGGAAAGTGATGGTCTGGATGGGCATATTGGTGGGCATTACTTAAGCGCTCTGGCCATACTGTATAGTGCCACCGGCGATCAGCGACTGCTTAACCGTTTAAACTCTATGCTGGATGAGTTAGCGCTGATCCAGCAACAGCATAAAGACGGTTATCTTGGCGGTATTCCGGATAGCCGTAAGCTTTGGCAACAAATCGCCGCAGGCGATATCAGAGCCGATCTTTTTGTGCTGAATGACAGCTGGGTGCCCTGGTATAACCTGCACAAAGTGTTTGCCGGTCTTTATGATGCATGGTTTTATACCGGCAGTGCTCAAGCAAAAGCCATGTTATTTAAACTCAGTGATTGGGTACTGAATTTAACCAGCCAGCTCAGCGATGCACAAATGCAGCAGATGCTGTATACCGAATACGGTGGCATGAACGATATTCTGGCGCAAATTGCTGCCATTGAGAATAAACCTGAATATCTGCAACTAGCCCAGCGTTTCTCAGAGTTAAGACTACTACAACCGTTACTGGCCAAAGAAGATAAGCTGGACGGCTTACACGCCAATACTCAGATCCCCAAAGTTATCGGTTTGGCGCAAATTGCTTTGCAAACTGACAATAGCGCCTGGCTTGAGGCTGCCGATTTTTTCTGGCAGCAGGTCGTTTATAAGCGCAGCGTAGCGATCGGTGGCAATAGCGTGCGGGAACATTTTCATCCGGCAAACGATTTCAGCTCAATGTTGGGCGATGTTGAAGGCCCCGAAACCTGCAATACCTACAATATGTTGAAGCTCAGTAAACTGCTGTACCAGCACTCGGGTAAAACTGACTATCTGGAGTACTACGAAAGAGCGCTGTACAACCATATTTTGTCATCACAACACCCGCAGCATGGTGGCTTGGTCTATTTTACACCAATGCGGCCCATGGCGATATTTTACAGCATATACAGCCAATACCGGGCGAGTCCTTGCAGTTTCAGGTTGCCGCTACAGCGATGCTGCAACAACAACCAATGCAGTTAGTTCCGTTCTTTCGCGTACACGATAGCCGTTACACCCTGTATTTTCCAGCACACACGGCGGCGACATGGCAGCAACAGTTATCTGCCAGCGCGGCTGTTGAAACGGAGCAAACACAACTGCTCGATTTTGTCAGACCCGGCGAACAGCAACCAGAAGCCGATCATCAATTCAAGGGAGAGCAAACAGAAGCCGGTGTACACCGAAACCGCCACTGGCGCCATGCCCGCGGCTGGTTTAGTTATCAGTTAAATCCACAGGGCGAAACCCGCTTGCTGCTTCGAGTAGGCTATTATAGTGGCGATGCTGGTCGGCGCTTTACTATCGCCATAAATGGCCAAACGCTGGCTGAAGTAGAACTGACAGAGCAGACGGCTGTCGATGGCTTTTACCATATTGACTATGCCATCCCGGCTAACTTGCTCAGCGATTCAGCGCAGCCATTTGAAGTGCGGTTCATCGCCAATGCGCAGTCCATAGCCGGGGGGATCTATCAGTTACAACTGTTAAAACACGCCTCTACGCCTTAGTAGATAACAGGCTGTCAGCAGCACAGCCTGTTATCTAACGTAGCGTTAAGGTTGCTTAGATGCCCAAACCGACACGCCCTGATCAGATTGCGCGGTTAGGGTGATCGTAAAGGCTCTCGCGGCTTCACTCCATTGAGCAGACACTACCCCTGAGTATTGCTGCTCTGGCCCCAAATCCAGCGAAATATCAGCCGGTGGTTGAAATAACCAGTTGCCGGTCACTGCCCCGGAAATGCGTCCATCGGCAGTTAGCGTGATCTGCTGCGAGTTAACGATAGTCGCCGAAATAGCTTTACCATGATTAATAAATTTGTAGTTACCAGCCAGTTGCTCTGCATTAATCGCCTGCGGTACGGCCGATGCGGCATAACGATGCGGTGCCACTACCGGCCAGCCATCCTTGTTGATAAAAAATTCATGTACCCGCAATTGATGTTGCTCGCCCAGCCCCGGAAAACGGGTATGGAAAAACATAAAATACTGCTCATTGTCAGCATCATAGAAAGCCGAGTTATGGCCAGGAGAAACATAACCTTCACCACTACCGGTTCCTCCTTCGCCAGTTTCACGCATAAATAAATGATTACCCAGTAGTTTCTGCGCAAACGGTTCAATCGAACGGTCATCAAACAATGGTAACGCCGGATCTGACTTTACCTGGGTCATATCATTACCCATAGCATCTAAGTAAGGTCCTTCTGGTTGGCTGGCTCGGGCAACCCGGATATTGTAAGCGCCATCCGCATCCAGCCCACCAAAAGACACAAATAGGTAATAGTAATGACTATGCGGGCTATAAAGCACGTAAGCCCCTTCAATCCGGCTATGGTTACCGCCCATCAAATGCTTACCATAGCCTTGATCGGGTTTGGTCAGACCGCTTTGCGGATCTAACTCCAGTAAGAAAATACCTCCCGAGTATGAGCCGTACACTAACCAAAGTTTACCCTCCTGGTCAAAAAAGGCCTGAGGATCGACCACATTAGGATGAATTCTGGCGTCATAAATCTGGCCATCTTCGCTTAGCTCGCCCCACATCCCCGACTTCAGCAAGATTTGCTTATTTACATAAGGCCCTTCTATATTATCGGCTACCGCCACCCCAAGTGCCGAACGCGGTGAATCACCCTTGCAGGCGTTGTAGTACATATAAAACTTACCGTCGGCCAGTTGAATCACATCTGCGGCCCACAGTGTATCGGTTTCGGCCCAGGCAAAAGTCTCGGCCAGTTCAGTCAACACATTGGCAAATAACGGATTCGCGGCATTAACGCCATCTGCTACTTTTTGCCAGTTTTGCAAATCGGTCGATTTCGCGGCCGCTAAGTGCGAGCCGAATACATAGTAGGTGTCGGCCACTTTAATCACGGCGGGATCATGCACAGACACATCGGTAAATATCGGAGCCTCTGCCGTCGGCGGTTGTTGCGGTAACGGCACGGCCATTGGTGGTTGATTGTCGGAAGCACCGCCACAAGCGGCGAGTAGCAGAGCTGCCGTAAGCGTGCTGACAGCAAAGGTTATTTTTTTGTGTTGCATATGCCTTGTCTCCTTGTTTGATAGCCATGTATACGCAAGAACTGACTTACAACAAATGCCACAGTTGCTCGCCCTGACTATATATATTATTGTAATACAAAACTTTCTACTGCAAAAAAACGGTATTACCGCCAATACCGTTACAACAACCTGACCTACTTATTCTGCTCTGACTAAAGCGTCAAAAACTTGCTTTACCTGCACACGATTTGCTTACCCGCTGGTATCGCTTCTTAAAACAAACTGCTGTTCTGGGCTAGTTTCTGGACAAAGGAGGCAGCTGATGATCGGCCAGTTCATTGGCAAATTCCGGCATACCTTGTTCCGACCAGGTAATGACCCGCCAGCGGGTGTGGCGATTGCCATCGGTCAGCGGACTGCCATCTAATTCTTGCTGGGTTCGGGCATGGTAAAACATCAGGGTGGTTTTACCGTCTTCGGCCAACACAAAACTGTTATGCCCCGGGCCAAAGCGCTTTAATGTCGCATTGGTGCTAAACACCGGCTCCGCGGCTTTTTGCCAACTGGCCGGATCCAGCAAATCGGCATCTTCATCTGCCCATAACACGCCCATGGCATACCGGTGATCAGTCGCACTAGCCGAGTAACTCACAAAGATCCGTCCCTGATGTTTAACCACCGCAGCGCCTTCATTCACCTTGTAACCTTGTATTTCCCAGGCAAACTCCGGTTTGCTAATAATCACCTCGGGGGCAGCCGCGGTTAGCGGGTCCTGTAGGCGAGCGAGCACCAAGGCGCTATTGTAACTTTTTTCCGCATCTTGCTGCGCCCAAATCATATAATGCTGGCCCCGATGCTCAAATACCGTAGCATCCAGCGCAAAGGCATCGTCCTGCGTTTGCATCCGGCCTAGTTCAGTCCAATTGGCGCTGGTGGGGTCCGCATCGGTATTTTTTAGCACGTACATTCTGATCTGAAAAGGCCGGTCTGCTTCTCCGGCCGCCACATACAAATACCAGGCGCCATCGATGTAATGTAGCTCAGGTGCCCAGATATTGGCGCTCATGGCACCCGCGGTATGTTTACGCCAAACCGTAGATGGCTCGGCCTCGGGTAAATCCTGCCAGCGGGCACTTTTACGAATTTCAATCCGGTCAAATTCCGGCACTGACGCCGTAAAATAATAGTAGCCATCCGGCCCCCGGATTACCCAGGGATCGGCCCGATTAGCAATAAAAGGGGTTGTCAGGCTAGCATCTGTATTGCTTTGAGCTGGCGTACTGGCACTTAGCTCCTGCAACGTCATTACTAGCGCTAAGCATAATAACAATAGTTTAACTGGCATAATTAAATGTCTCCCAGGGTAAGGCTGCCACCCGGCGCGAGGGTATCCCCGCCACCGGAAAACGGTAAATTAACAGGTTGCCTGCTTCCGGTTGCTGGGCCAGTTGCTGGGCCGTCAGACCTTCGCGTGCAGTGGTGACAAATAGTATTTGCTGTGCAGCACCGCCCAGGGCCACACATGTTGGCTGCGACACCGGCAACGCAAACGACTCAACCAACTGCCCTTGTGGACTATAGCGGGCCACAGCACTACCGCCCCATAAGGCGCACAGCAAGTGGTCTGTGCTATCGACAATAGCCCCATCTGGCTCAACGCCCACTGGCGTGCGGCAAAACAACTGCCCAGGCCCGAAATTGCCAGTAATTTTAAAAAACGGATAACGCCAGATCTCAGACGTTGGCGAGTCAGCATGGTAAGCCCAGCAACCGTCTTTACTCCAGCACAGACTATTGGGAATTTGTAACGCCTGACGCTGTACCTGACAACCTTGTGGATCCAGCCGGAATAGCTGGCCTGCCTGCCCGGCGTACTGCCGCTGCTCAACCATAGTACCGGCCCAAAAGCGACCATAAGGATCCACCCGGCCATCGTTAAAACGGTTACCCCGCTGTAATGCCAGCTGATCTGGCTTAGCTAACCAGTGCACCGCCGCGGTTTCCGGGTTAAATAAGGCAAAGCCGGAGGCAAAGGTAACCAGCAGCGGATAACGACTGGCAAAAGGGTCGGACTCATCCAACAGTGCCAGACAACTAATACGTTCTGGCACCGTCCAGCTTTGCCATTGCAAGTCGGGCCAGCTTAGGCGATACAGTTGCTGGCCATGAATATCGGTCCACCAAACACTACTACTTTGTTCATCCCAGATAATGCCTTCGCCCAGCCGGTTAGCAACCGGAATACTGGCAATCAGTTCAAGTTGCTGTTGCATGCTGCTGTTTCCCACGTAAAAATAACTGCTGTAGTAGAATAAAAAATAACAATAAAACGCCAATCACAATCTTGGTCCACCAGCTGCTGAGGCTGCCGTCAAAAATAATGTAGGTTTGAATAACCCCCAGCAATAACACGCCCAGTACAGTACCCGCCAAATAGCCGTAACCGCCGGTCAGTAAGGTGCCGCCAATCACCACTGCCGCAATGGCATCTAACTCCATGCCGATACCACTAAGCGCATAGCCAGAAAAGGTATAAAAGGTAAACACAATACCGGCAATCGCTGCCAGTACGCTGCTACCAGCGTAGAGTAAAATGGTAGTGCGAGCGACCGGTATCCCCATAAGCGCCGCCGACTGGGCATTGCCACCCAGAGCATAGATATAGCTGCCGAAGCGGGTAAAATGTACCAGCAACACCAACATAATCAGCAGTACCAGAAAGATCAGCACTGAGCTGCCCAGCCAGGCATTGCCCGGCAGCATCACGCCAAAATCAGCCACCGCATCGTAAAATGGATGCTCTATCGCCACCGACTCTTCACTGATCACCGTTGCCAGCCCCCGGGCCAGAAACATGCCAGCCAGGGTGACAATAAAGGGTTGAAACTTATAATAATGAATTAAGGCTCCCATCCCAGCGCCAAACAACGCTGCGCCAGGTACTAGCACACTAAAGGCTAACAACGGATGCCACTGAAACTGGCTAACCAAAACCCCGGTAACCACCCCACTTAGTGCAATAACGGCACCAACAGATAAATCAATACCACCGGATAAAATCACCAGCGTCATGCCCATGGCAACAATCAGCAAATAGGTATTGTCGGTAAAGAGGTTTGCAATCACAGTGGCAGAACCAAAACCGGTAAAGCGCCAGGCCCCCAGCGCAAACAGCAGGCATAGTAAAACTGCGGTGATCCAAACCGGTAATAACGGCGAATGTCTTAAGTTCATACTGAGCCTCGCTTCAGTCGGATACGCCCAGACCAGCGGCTAAGTTGTTGCCGAAAAACCGCCGACTGCAATAACAAAACCAATACTATTACCAGCGCTTTAATCAGTAAGTTAAACTTAGCGGGTAAACCTGAGACAATAATGGTCATACTAAGTAATTGAATAATAAGTACCCCTACCAGCGTCATCAGCAGCGAAAAACGCCCCCCTGTTAAGGCGGCACCGCCGATCACCACTGCCAGAATGGCATCCAACTCCAACCAGAGCCCGGTATTATTGGCATCAGAGCCTTGAATATCAGCGGTACTGATCATCCCGGCCACCGCAGCACAGCCGCCGGCAAAAACATAAACAAAGAGTTTAATGCCACGCTCATTAATCCCCAGATAGCGACTTGCTCTGGCATTACAACCTACTGCCTCTATAAACAGCCCCAAAGCGGTGCCGCGCAATAGCAGTAAACTGAAGAAGGTGATACTCAGTAAAATCCAGATTGGCAGGGGCAAACCTAAAAACTGCCCGGTACCCAGAGCGGCAAAGCCGCTATGCTGAAAGGTGACAATTTGGCCCTGATTAATTAGCTGCGCAATACCCCGGCCCGCTACCATCAACAGTAGCGTCGCCACTATCGGCTGCACTTTTAAATAGCTGACTAAGGTGCCATTAATCAACCCGGCTACACAGCCAGTGATAACACCCAGCAAGATAATGACGCTCAAATCAAAGGCACCGGTCAGGATCAGATTGGCGCATACCGCACCCGCGATAGCCATTACCGCCCCTACCGACAGATCTATACCGCCGGTGGCAATAACCAGACACATGCCCAGCGCCAGCAGTGCCACTGGTACACTACGATTAACCAGATCAATCAAGGCACCGTAAAAGCGCCCATCCTGATAACTTATGCTGATAAAATTGCTGTCGAGCAGCACATTCACGGCAAGCAGCAACAATAACGCTAATAATGGCCAGATATGCTGCCGCCAGGCCCGCACAGCGCCGGGTTGATAACGTTGTAAGCGCGCTTGCTGCTGCGCCAGTTGTTCGGTTTCCGACATCATGCGGCGCCCTCCACTATCGCTTGTCCCTCGACTATGGCCTGCATAATATGCTGCGGGCTAAGTTGCCCAGCGCCTAGCTCTGCTACCTTGCGCTGATCACGCATCACCACAATTTTGCTGGCAAAACTGACCAACTCTTCCAACTCAGAGGAGGCAACCAATAAGGCCATTCCTTGCTCACACAGGCTTCTGATCAGTTGCACTATTTCAGCATGGGCGCCAATGTCGATGCCACGGGTAGGTTCATCCAGAATCAAAAGCCCCGGGTTTAGTGCCAGCCAGCGCGCCAGAATGACTTTTTGTTGGTTACCACCGCTGAGTTGTGCCACCGCTTTATCGGCATCCGGGGTAGCAATTTGCAAGGCGTGAATATAGTGCTCAGCAAGTTGTTGCTGCCGGGTTTTCGACATCACCCGCCACCAGCCATTACGCGCCTGTAAGGCAAGGATAATATTTTCGCGTACCGACAAGGGGCCAATAATGCCTTCCGTTTTGCGATCTTCCGGGCAAAGGGCAATGCCCTGTTTTATCGCGTCGGCCGGTTGCTTAAACCGCAGTACTTTACCGGCATAGCTCAGCTGCCCCTGACTTAGCGCATCCACACCAAACAGCGCCCGGCATACTTCGGTTCGTCCTGAACCCAGTAAACCGGCTAAGCCTACGGCTTCACCGGCTGCCACACTAAGAGAAATATCGGCAATCGAACCCGCCACACTGATTTTCTCGGCGACCAGTAAGGGTGTAGCTGCCGTTGCTTGGGCCGTGCTGGCTGGTGTTGAGTGCGTCAGTTGCTGTAAGGCTTTGCCCAACATCGCTTCTATTAACTGTGCTCTGGGCAACGCGGCGGTCAAATACTCGCCAACCTTGCAGCCGTTACGTAGCACCGTAATACGATCACTCAGCTGATAAACCTGATCCAAAAAATGCGTAATAAACACTATCGCTACCCCACTCGCTTTTAAGCGGCGCAGCACCTGAAACAATATTTGCACTTCTTCGGCGTCCAAACTGGCGGTAGGTTCATCCAGCACCAAGACCTTGGCCGACATAGCGACACCGCGGGCAATGGCGACCAGCTGCTGCACGGCAACCGAATAACTACTGAGCAAGGCATTAACATCAATGTTCAAACCAAAATCGCGCAGCAAGAGTTGCGATTGCTGTTGCATGCGGCGGTAATCGATAATGCCCCAGCGCTGTGGTTCGTGCCCCAGAAAGATATTGTGCGCGACCGATAAATTCGGCAGTAAATTCACTTCCTGATATACCGTGCTAATACCGGCGCGCTGTGCGGCGGCCGGGCTGGCAAAATGACAAAGCTTGCCATCCAGCAGCATGCGGCCGCTATCCATTGGTAGAGCCCCGGTCATCACCTTAACTAAGGTCGATTTACCGGCACCATTCTCGCCCAGTAGGGCATGCACTTCGCCAGCCAAAAGCTGCAAACTTACACCTTGTAGGGCTTTTACTCCCGGAAAGGCTTTATCGACCTGCTCTAACCGCAACACCTGTGAAGTTGCTGCCATATCCTGCCTCCTTCACATGCGGTTACTGAGCGGTACGCCGGGCATATTCTGCCGCTGCGGTATCCTGTAAAAACAGCTCGCCGGTGGTATCGATGCGCTTAGGAAGCGCTGTATTACCGGCCAGATAAGCGGCTATCGCATCAAATGCCGGGCCACCCAGATGGGGATTCAACTCCACTGTGGCATTGGCCTCGCCATCGGCCATGGCTTTAAAATAATCAGGTACGCCATCTACGGCAACCACCAGAATGTCTTGTCCCGGCTTAAGCCCGGCTTCTTTTATGGCCTGAATGGCGCCCAGCGCCATTTCGTCGTTATGCGCCCACAACGCACAAATATTGCGGCCTCCTTGCTCTGCCCGAATAAAGGTTTCCATCACTTCTTTGCCTTTACTGCGGGTAAACTCGGCGGTTTGGCTGCGAATAATCTTAGATTGCGGGTGTTCAGCCAGTACCTCATTAAAGCCGCGCGCCCGTTCTATCGCCGCGGTGGCACCGACAGTGCCTTGCAACTCCACAATAGCGCAGTTACCGGCCGTTTCGGCCATCAGCCAGCGGGCAACTTTACGGCCTTCTTCTACAAAGTTCGAGGCAATGCGGGTGAGATAGAGTGAGTCGTCGGTAACCTGCACATTGCGATCGACAATCACCACCGGAATACGGGCACGCTTAGCTTCGCGCAGCACCGGGGTCCAGCCGGTTTCGACCACCGGCGCGATAATAATGGCATCCACCCGTTGGGCGATAAAGCCGCGTACTGCCCGAATTTGGTTTTCTTGTTTTTGCTGCGCATCGGCAAATTTTAAATCGATGTCCCGATTGCGGGCTTCCTGCCGCACCGATTCACTAAAACTGGTGCGCCAACCGCTTTCAGAACCTACCTGAGAAAAACCGATAGTGGTGGCCGTTGCCACAGTGCTGACTGAGAGCAGGCAAGCCGCTCCGAATAGGCTACGAAGAGTTAACATTGTTCTATCCCCTGTCTTTGCCAAGCTAAGCTCAGCTTTTATAAATTTTTGGCAGCGGTGCTCTGTGGCGCCTTGCTGCATAATGTCAGCTGGTTCGTTTAGCTTACCAGCGAAAGCGATGTACTGTGACTTGTTGATACCGCTGCCCCGGTGCCAGTAAACAACCCGGAAAATCCGCACAATTCACCGCATTCGGATAACCATGCGCTTCCAGACATAACCCGGCATAGCGGCTGAGCGGCTGCCCATCTGCCCCGGGCTTACTGCCATCTAAAAAATTACCGCTGTAAAACTGGATGCCCGGCTCAGTAGTCAGAATATCCATACTGATACCGCTGGACGGTGCCTGCAAACAGGCTGCCCGCCGCAATTGCGGTGCTGCTGGCGGCTTTAACACATAATAGTGATCATAGCCGCCAGCTAGCTGCTGCATATCCTGCCCTATCGGCTTACTCTGCTGAAAATCGAAGGCGCTATGCGTAATGGGTAAACGGGCTCCGGTAGGAATTTGTTCAGCATCCAACGCCAGTATTTCAGCACTGTCCAGCCATAGCTGGTGCGATAGAATGTCCTCGCCAGCGCCGGCCAGATTCCAGTAACTATGATTCGTTAGCGATACCGGCGTTAACTGATCGGTTTCTGCCAGATAGCAGATATGCAGTTCATTATCGGCGGTAAGACGGTAACTAACTTCTACGTCTAAGCGGCCGGGAAAACCCTGATCGCCATCTGGGCTGCTGCAGCTAAAAATAGCTGCCACACTATGCGCATCTTGCTCGGTGCGCACCACCCAGTTACGCCGCCATAATCCTTCTGCGCCGCCATGCAGCTGATTCTGCCCCTCATTGGCATTAAGCTGAACTTGCTGTTGGCCCAGCATAAAACGCGCCTGACCAATCCGGTTGGCCACACGGCCAACCGTTACTCCGAAAAAATACGGATTATCGGCCCAGTCTGCCAGATTGCCGTAGTTTAAAACTAACTGATGCACCTTGCTGGTAGTCAGTTGCACTGCCCAAATGGCCGCCCCCCAACTCGACAAAGTTACTTGCAGACCCGCCGCATTTTGCAGCCGGACTAAGCTGATTTCTCCAGCGGCAAAAGGCACGGCCAATTGCTGCTGACTAATTGACAGCGCCATCAAGCGTCTCCTAATGCCGCCGCTATGCGCTGACCATTCACCAGGCGGCTTAATCCCCAGGGGTTAGCATCTTGCAAAGGCTCGGGTAGTAACGCTTGTGGGTAGTTTTGAAAACAGATTGGCCGTACAAAACGGGCGATGGCCGCCGTGCCTACCGAGGTAAAACGGGCATCAGTGGCAGCTGGGAAAGGCCCGCCATGCATCATCGCATCGCAGACTTCCACACCGGTTGGGAAATTGTTGATCACCACCCGGCCCACTTTTTGCCGTAACAAGGTCACCAGCTCAGCTTCTGCCGCTAGTTCAGCATCAGTGCATTGAATAGTGCCGGTAAGCTGGCCTTTTAACGCCGCTACCACGGCCAATAGCTCAGCTTTATTTTCACAGACTACCAGCACCGAGCTATGCCCAAACACTTCTTCCTGCAAGTGCTCGTTAGCTAAAAAGGTGCTGGCCGCGACCTGAAATAACTGCGCCTGAGTGCAAAAACCTGCTGTTTCTGCCACGTCTTTACCGGTGGCAACTAAACTGACACCGGGCTGGCTAGCCAGTTCGGTGGTGCCTTTAACATAGGCTGCGGCAATCGGTTCGTTAAGCATCACACCCGCCGGGATCTCCGCCAGAGCGGCAGCTGTAGCCTGCACAAACTCAGCCAGCTCCGGAGTATTAAGGGCGATAACCACGCCAGGGTTAACACAAAATTGGCCAGTGCCTAGTGTGAGTGAAGCAACAAAACCTTTGGCAATGCTTTCGGCGCGCTGCTGCAATGCCTGTGGTAACAGAATAACCGGGTTAACACTGCCCATTTCGGCAAAGACTGGTATCGGTTCTGGCCGGTTATTAGCCAGTTTAAATAGCGCCATACCGCCAGCAAAAGAGCCGGTAAAGCCGACCGCCTTAACTGCTGGCGCCAATACCAACTCACTACCAATTTCCCGGCCAGAGCCCATTAGCAAACTAAATACTCCGGCTGGCAGCTCACAGGCTTGCACCGCTTTGTGCAGTGCCTGTGCCACTAACTCACAGCTTCCCGGATGCGAGTTATGCCCTTTGACTAACACCGGGCAACCTGCCGCCAGCGCCGAGGCCGTATCACCACCGGCTACCGAAAAGGCTAATGGGAAATTACTGGCGCCAAACACCACTACCGGCCCAATGGGTTGATTAAAAAAGCGAATGTCGGGCCGAGGTAAGGGTTGCCGTTCAGGTAAGGCGGTATCAATGCGGATATTTAGATATTCACCGCTTTGGATGCTGGCCGCGAATAAACGTAATTGATTACAGGTGCGGGCGCGTTCACCTTCCGCCCGTCCTTTCGGATAACCGGTTTCGGCACTGACCCGCTCCAGCAGTTCGTCACCCAATGCCATAATTTCATCGGCGCAGCGCTCTAGAAACGCCGCACGCTGCTTCAGGCTGGTAGCGGCAAAAAGCGGCGCCGCTAGCTGCGCAGCCTGCACGGCCTCTGCCACCTGAGCTTTACTGGCATAGCTCATCTCTGGCTGCAGAGGTTGTGCTGTTGCCGGCGCTATGGCCTGATAAGTGCCGGCAGTACCGGCTTGCCACTTACCGTTGATCAGTTGTTGGCCTGTAATCGTCATACTTATTATTCCTTAGTTTCGCACCGTGGTTAAATCCAACCACCGTCTACAATAAAATTCTGCGCAGTACACAGCTTGCTGTCGTCTGATGCTAAAAACAGCGCCATGGCGGCAATATCCTCCGGCAGCAATTGCTGCTTTAAGCACTGGTTTTTTTCGATATCTTTGGCGGTTTCTGGGGTAACCCATTGGCTAAGTTGCCGTTCGGTCATTACCCAACCTGGCGTTAGGGTATTTACCCGGATTTGATAAGGTCCTAAATCGCGGGCCAGCCCGCGCGTTAATCCCAACACGGCGGCTTTGGAGGTGGTATAGCCAGGCATTCCGCCCTGCCGCTCATACCAACTCATCGAGCCAAAGTTAATAATAGAACCGCCACCCGCCGCTTTCATTTGCGCAAATACCGCCTGAATAGCAAAAAATTGGTGCCGTAAATTAACGTTTAATCGCTGATCCCAGTACTCAGGTGTGACTTCCTGAAATTCATGCCGGGTATCGCTGGCGGCATTGTTTAGCAATACGGTAACGGGGCCAAGCGCCACCTCAACATCGGCAATCACCGCCTGTAACGCCGGAATATCGGTGATATCACAAGGGTAAAAATGCACCTTACTTTGCGGATATTGCTGCATTAGTTGCTGCACCAGCGCCTGTGATTCTTGCTGCAAAATATCAACAAAGGCCACCTTGGCGCCTTGTGCCACAAAGGCTGCGACCAGCGTGGCACCGATGCCGGAACCACCGCCGGTAATAAACACCACTTTGTTTGCCAAAGAGGGGTATTGATTTGTCAAACTCATAACCAATCCTAAATTACAGGCAGTCTTTTGTTACCGCCCACAGCTCAATTTAATGCGAATGTGCTGGCACTGCAGCGCCGCGACAGCCCACCAGAAAATCGAAATCGCAACCTTCGTCAGCCTGCAGCACCCGCTCACGATACATTTCCAGATAACCACCGGTGCGCATAATGACTTTACTGGCAGACAGTTTTTCCAGACGACGCGCCAGCTCTTCATCCGACACTTCCAGCTCTAATACGCCGTTATAGGCATCCAAGCGGATATAGTCACCTTCTTGTACTGCAGCTAAAGGCCCTAGATCCATGGCTTCGGGTACCACATGCAATACCACGGTACCAAAAGCGGTACCACTCATCCGAGCATCAGAAATTCGTACCATATCGGTAACGCCTTGCTGTAACAATTTGGGTGGTAGCCCCATATTGCCGACTTCGGCCATGCCGGGATAGCCTTTTGGACCACAGTTTTTTAACACCATCACACTGTTGGCATCAATTTCCAGTGCCGGATCGTTAATTCTGGCTTTATATTGCTCAAAGTTTTCAAATACTACGGCCCGGCCGCGATGCTGCATCAAATGCGGGCTGGCAGCAGAAGGCTTTAGCACGGCACCGCGTGGCGCCAAATTGCCGCGCAAAATACAAATGCCACCGCGCTCGGTCAGCGGTTGGCTTAATGGCCGAATCACATCATCGTTGTAGCAAGGCGCTTGTTGCACATTTTCCCAAATAGTTTTGCCGTTGACGGTCAGGCAATCGCGGGCTAATACTCCAAGCTCGGCCAAGCGGCGATGCACTACCGGCAGGCCACCGGCGTAATAGAAATCTTCCATCAGATACTGGCCTGATGGTTGCAAATTCACCAGCGTAGGGACATTGCGACCATGCTCCCAATCGTCCAGATTTAAATCAACGCCAATGCGACCGGCAATAGCCTTTAAGTGAATTACCGCATTGGTAGAGCCACCGATAGCAGCATTGGTGCGAATAGCATTTAAAAAGGCGTCTTTGGTTAAGACTTTGCTTAAGGTTAAATCTTCATGCACCATCTCTACAATGCGCATACCCGACATATGCGCCAGCACATAGCGCCTGGCATCTACCGCCGGGATCGCCGCATTGTGCGGCAAACTGGTACCCAATGACTCAGCCATACAGGCCATAGTAGAGGCCGTGCCCATGGTGTTACAGGTACCGGCAGAGCGCGACATGCCCGCCTCAGCACTTAAGAACTCGTCTATATCAATAGCACCGGCTTTCAACTCTTCATGCATGCGCCACACTAAGGTACCTGAGCCCACATCTTTACCTTTGTGCTTACCGTTTAACATAGGTCCACCGGTAACCACCAGTGTTGGTAAATTACAGCTGGCCGCGCCCATTAACAGCGCCGGGGTCGTTTTGTCACAGCCAACCAGTAACACTACGCCATCTATTGGATTGCCGCGGATGGCTTCTTCGGTATCCATTGCCGCTAGATTGCGAGTTAACATGGCCGTTGGCCGCAAGTTTGATTCGCCATTGGAAAACACCGGAAATTCCACAGGAATGCCACCGGCTTCACGAATGCCGTTTTTAACCCGCTCAGCAATTTCCCGGAAATGTGCATTGCATGGCGTTAACTCTGACCAGGTATTACAAATGCCGATCACTGGTCGGTTTTGAAAATGATGATCAGGGATCCCTTGATTTTTCATCCAGCTGCGGTACATAAAGCCGTTTTTGTCATTTGTTCCAAACCAACTTGCTGAGCGTAAAGCAGTTTTTTTCTTCGTATCTGGCATGGTTGCATCTCGTTACAGTCTGATTTAATATTATTGTATTACTAATAACCGATAATACAAGTGATGACAAGTAGATTTTGATTGGGAATATGCTAATGGCCCTAATCATTAGCTGCAAGATCGCCAACCATTATTAGTAATACGATATTTAAATAACATTAAAAAGAGGCAGGGTTATGATAAGAAAAACATTGGTCGGTATTGGCATTGGCCTGTTCAGCACAGCGCTATACGCCAACCCAATTTTTACCGAAGTCAGAACAGCCGATCCGGCTGCCATCGTGCATAACGATACTGTTTACCTCTATACTGGCCACGACGAGGCTAAAGATAATAAAACTTTTTTTCTGATGCGCGACTGGCTGGTGTTTTCTTCCAAAGATATGGTGAATTGGCAGCGACATGGCCCGAAGCTCAGCGTAACAGACTTTAGCTGGGCCAAAGGTGACGCCTGGGCGGCACATGTAATCGAACGCGATGGCAAATTTTACTGGTACGTCACACTGCGTCACGCCACGATAGAAGGCTTTGCTATTGGTGTAGCCGTGGCAGACTCACCACTGGGGCCGTTTAAGGATGCCCTTGGTAAGGCGCTAATCACTAACGACATGACCACCGATACTGAAATAGATTGGGACGACATCGACCCGGCAGCCTTTATCGATGATGACGGTCAGGCCTACCTGTTTTGGGGCAATACCAAGGCACGCTATGCCAAACTGAAAGACAATATGATTGAGTTAGACAGCCCCATTATGCCTATTGAGGGCTTACCTAATTTCACCGAAGCTTTATGGGTTCATAAACGTGAAGATCTTTACTATCTGAGTTATGCCATGGGCTTCCCAGAAAAGATTGGCTATGCCACCAGTAAAAGCATTCATGGTCCCTGGCAGTATCGGGGGATCTTAAATGAAGTTGCTGGTAACTCACCAACCAATCATCAGGCCATTATTGAGTTTAAAGATCGCTGGTTCTTTATTTATCACACCGGCGCTTCACAACCGGACGGCGGTGAATTTCGTCGGGCCGTAGCCATTGACCCACTTTATTACAATCCGGACGGCACCCTGCAGCGCGTGATTATGACCTCTGAAGGTATAACCGAGCCAGTCCGTTAACAACAGCCCATATCAAGGATATAGAGTATGCGTTTAATTCAGTTTTTAACCAGCGGGCAACAACGTGCGGTAGGTCTGGTTCGCGACAGCGAACACATTGATCGATTGGCTGGCGTCAGTAGCACCTATGAACTGGCACAACTGGCAATAACCGCACAGCGTTCCTTAGCAGAACAGCTTGCGGTACAGCCCTTAGCAGAAAGCGTTAGCTATCAACAGCTAATTGATGAACAACGGATCTTACCACCTTTTGATCACCCACAGGATCCGGCTCATATGCTGATAAGTGGCACTGGTTTAACCCATTTAGGCAGTGCCGATACCCGGGCAACCATGCACGCCCAGGCATCTGGCAAAGCCGATGCCAAACTTACCGATACCATGCGTATGTTTCGATTAGGTTTAGAAGGGGGCAAACCTGCCGCAGGTGAAATGGGGGTACAACCAGAATGGTTTTACAAAGGAGATGGCAGTATTGTAGTTGCTCCCGGTGCACCACTGCAGTCACCGGCTTTTGCGTTAGACGGTGGCGAAGAGCCAGAAATTGCCGGCTTGTACCTAATTGCCCAAGACGGCCAGCCGTGGCGGGTCGGCTTTGCGGTTGCCAATGAATTTTCGGACCATGTTACCGAGCGCCAGAATTATCTGTATCTGGCACACTCCAAGCTGCGCCAGTGTGCCTTTGGCCCGGAATTGCTGATTGGCGAGTTGCCCAGCCATCTGGCCGGTTATTCGCGTATTTGGCGTCAGGGCGAATTGCTGTGGGAAAAACCTTTTGTTAGCGGTGAAGCAAATATGTCGCATAGTATTGCGAATCTGGAGGCACATCATTTTAAATATGCGTTGTTCTGCCGACCAGGCGATGCACATGTGCACTTTTTTGGTACTGCTACGCTAAGTTTCGGTGATGGTGTTGTCACCCAAGCCGGTGATCAGTTTGAAATTGGCATCCCGGAGTTTGGGCGGCCTCTGCGCAATACTTTACAGTTGCAGAGTCAGGCAATACCTAAGGTAAAAATACTGTAAGATACCCTTCATCCTTGAAGATTCGGGGCTGAGCAATGGCTCAGCCTTGCAAGGCATGCTGGTTTAAAGATGCTTAACTCAGGCGCCATTGCCGGTGAAGTTTTGCAGTGCATACTGCAGATTTTCTTTGGATTTCGCCAACAGATTAAACATTTCGCTCTTAGCTTTGGCGGTATCACCTGCGGCAATCGCTTCATAAACCGCTTTGTGCCCGGGTAACGAGTCTTTGTATTCATCACCGATAGAACTACTAAGCCGGAATAACCCCATTAACGCCGTTTGAATGGTCATCCCTAACGAAATCATAAACTCGTTATTAGTGGCATTTAACACTTCTAAGTGGAACTTTAAGTCACTGGAAAACACCTGATCACTGCCAATTTCGGCGTTTTCCATATCCTGATAGGCTTTCTGCAACGCCAGCGTTTGCTCGGCAGAACGGTTTCTGGCGGCGAGTTCTGCTGCTGCCGGCTCAAAAATCTCGCGGATCTCAAATAGCGATATAAAGAATTTTGGCGTTGGTTTCGACTCAAAACACCAGCTAAGAATTTCACTGTCAAACATGTTCCAGTAGCGTCGGTCGCGGACACGGGTACCTAGCTTGGGTCTGGCTTCCAGTAAGCCCTTCGCAGTCAATATTTTAAAGGCCTCACGTAAAGCAGTGCGGGATACACCCAGTTCCTCACCGATGGTCGCTTCGTTAGGTATGTATTCGCCTTGTGGATATTCGCCACTGACTATGCGTAAACCTAACTTCTCTGCAACCCAACCGTGAATGCTTTGCGGACGACTCTTCATGGATACCTGCCTATGGTCCTAACGGCTCATCTGCCGCCTTATAACTATTATCATAATATCTTATTTGAGCAAATTTTTATAGCGTTCAGTTATGTAAGACCCTGTATAGCACCAGATTAGACTTAACATGCCATAGATGAAAAATAATACAAATATTTCTGCCCGGACATTGACAGCTTATTAGTCATACAATAGTATCAATTGAAAATAGAAGTATAATAGGCTGCGAGACAGAGCTTCTGCAGACAGCCTGCACATCAACGACAAGAATGACAAGGGGAGAAATCCGGTTATGTTTAACAAATCCGCATTGGGCACGGCTGTCGCTATGGCGCTGGCACTGCACAGCTATCAAATACAGGCGCAGCAAGCTGAAGAGAATGTTAGCCCAGACGACATTGAAGTCGTAGTTGTAAAGGGTCTCCGGGGCAGCTTAGCCCGCTCAGTCGACTTAAAACGAGAAAATATACAGGTCGTTGACTCTATCATTGCCGAAGATATTGGTAAGTTTCCGGATAATAACGTAGTAGAGGCCATGCAGCGCATCTCTGGCGTGCAAGTCACAGACCGCGGTGCAGGCGAAGTCAGCAGGGTGTCTATTCGTGGTCTGGACGATGTAACCACCACCATCAATGGTCGGAATATTTTCACGGCGTCGGGCCGCTCAGTTGCATTGGCTGATATCCCTGCCAGCCTGCTGAATCGAGTGGATGTGTACAAAACTCGCTCAGCCCGCTTGATTGAAACCGGCATTGCCGGCCAAATTGATATCCATACCCAGCGCCCTTTCGATTTTGACGGCAGCCAGGTAGTACTTGCTGCCCGTGGCATCTATCAAGATAAATCTGAAAAAACCGATCCTAACATCAGCGCCTTACTAAGTAATCGCTGGCAAATAAATGACCAAAAATTTGGTGCATTGCTAAACGTCTCTTATGCCGAAACACATTATCGCGATCAGAGTGTTACCGCCGGTGCTATGGTGCCATTTTTCTCTGCCAACCCACCACCGGGTTTTACCCCTTTTGAACGGATCCCAACCGTTATCAACGGCCAAAATGTCTGGCAGCCGGGTTTAGAAACCGGTTTACCTTTTACGTCTGGCTCAACCTTACCTATTAATGGCGTGCAATATGATTATCTGCTATCACGCGATGCGGTTTTCGCCAGCGATCTAACCGGTAAGCGCGAACGGCCAGCAGTAAATGTCTCACTACAGTTTGCACCAAATGACCGCTCTGAGTATATATTTGAAGCTTTTTATAACGGCTTTCGCAACGAGTCGAATAACTCTCTGTTATTTTCCTTCGTGGATTGGTGGGGTAATTTAGGTGCTAACCCCGGCAGTAGTATTAATTTATTTGAAGGCACCAACATTATTAAATCCCGTACGGTCGGCGCCCCTTACATGTTTACCAGCGGCGATTTACTTACCGGCAAAACCGACAGCTATGTGTATGCACTGGGTGGTAAATGGGATCTAAGTAATAACCTACGCCTCCGGTCAGAGCTGGTTTATCAGGAAAGTAAGTACGAAGAGAGCTTTTTTGCTATGCGAACAGAGCGTGTGGCCGACAGCGTAACGGTAGATTTTAATTCCGGTAACGGCTTACCCGCTTTTAGTTTTGGCCCGGCAACAGACGTGGCGGATGCTACCCAATGGGCAATGGCGCAACTTTATGACAACGCCAATAGCCGCGAAGGTGATGCACTAACCTGGACACTGGATGCCGATTATCGACTAAACAACGGCGTTATCAGCAATATCCGTTTTGGCGGCCGCTATGACGACCGTGATGCCAACGAAGGTCAGCGCACTCAGGACTCCCCCATTTGTTTCTCTGGTAACGCGGCCTGTCAGATCGCAAATTATCCCGGCTTACTCAATATTAATTCCGGCTTTTTTGACGGTAAATCTAACGTCCCACGCTCCTGGGTAGCGGCCAACGGCTACTATATCCGCGACAACGCCGATATGTTCCGTAATATCTATAATCAAGAAGTGAATGCAGGTATGCTGACCGGCGATGCATTACAATTAACCCGCAACTTTGAAGTTAACGAAACCACTGCGGCACTGTACGCCGAAGCTGAATTTGAGCTGGAGCTGGCTGGTAAAACACTGGACGGTGAGTTTGGTGTGCGTTACGTCAATGTGAATACCGATATGCAATTTGCCGAGGCCAGTGCCTCAGCCAGCACCAGTAAATTTTTACCCAGCCTGATGTTGCGCTATGCACTTACTGATGAATTGCTGGCTCGTGCCAGCTATGGTGAAACCTTACGTCGTCCCGGTTTCGCTCAGTTAAACCCAACTATTATCTATGTAGAGGACGTGACCAATATTGGTTATGGCACCGCGTCAGGTGGTAACCCCAACTTAGATCCCACTACCTCGAAAAACTATGATTTATCTTTAGAATGGTACTTTGACGATGCCAGCATGCTATACGGTGCAGCCTTTAAGCGGAAGATTGAGGGCTTTGTAGTAGATTTTCGTCGTAGCGTTGAATACGAAGATTATACCTATATCCTAAGCCAGCCAGACAATGCGTCTAATGGCAAACTGGAAGGTTTCGAGTTTGGCTTAGTGTACTTCCCGCAAAACCTGCCTGCTTTGTTAGATGGCTTTGGGATCCAGGCCAGCTACACCATTTTGGATTCTTCACAGGATATCCCTATTACCAATAATGAGGGCGAAGTGATTGGCACCAGCAATACCCCGCTGTTTGGCGTCTCTGACAGTTCGTACAGCGTAGTATTAGCCTACGAGAAAGATAAATTTGATATGCGTTTATCTTACGTCTGGCGCGAAGATTTCTTAAACAACTACGAAGCACCGCAATTTGCTAACCCGTTAGGTGTTTACCGTAACCCGGAAAAAAGCTTGGATTTCCAGCTAAGCTTCGCCGCAACAGAGAATCTGTCTATTACCTTTGATGCAACCAATCTAACAGATGAAGTGTTCCAAAGTTATTACCAGTACCCTAGCACTCATAACTTTGGCTCATCAATTTATAGCAGAACCTTTGCTCTGGGCTTTAGGTATAAAATGTAGCTTAACCTCGACAAAATTTTCCTAACACCTCTCTACCTGTTGGCCGGCTGCAAAGCCGGCTTTTTTATTAACCTAAATCATTCACTCTCTGCCCCCGAACGTTACTCTTCTTACTCCAAAAATTCGCAGTGTCTGAATGAGGATAACTTTAGTGAACAGCAGCCTGTCCGAGCATAAACAGGCTAATCTGAACCTTTCTTAGGTAAGTGGGCTATGCCCAGTATTGTTCAACGGTGATCTGCCCGGGAGTACGACGAAGATTTTTTTGCAGCCCAAACTGCTCCAGCTCAGTACGAACCGCTTTGATCATATCGGGATTACCGCATAGCATCACCTGACTATGCTGGTCAAAGCCTGCACCAGCAGCAGCTTGCAACTTATTTTGCTGGATCAATTGCGGTAAGCGGGCCGATAAAGCACCAGTAACGTTTTCCCGGGTGACTACCGGCTGGTAATGAAACTGCTGCGGATACTGTTGCTGCCACTGGTGGATCCGTTCGGGATAAACCAAATCCTCAGCATGGCGTACGCCGTGCACCAATACCACCCGCTGAAAACGTCGCCAGGGTTCGGCTGTAGCGAGCATCGAAAGATAAGGTCCAATACCAGTGCCGGTGCCAATTAACCAAAGCACTTTGCCATCAGGCACTTCATTCAGGGTAAAAAAGCCGGTGGCAGGCTGGCTGACCCAGAGAGTATCCCCGGCTCGCAACGCGTGCAAACGTGGCGAGACCTTGCCATCGGCTACAGGTGTTAATAAAAAATCCAACTGCGGATCGCCCGGGGCATTCACCAGTGAATAGGCCCGCTGCATCCGCCCTTCAGCGGTTTCAACCGCCAGGCGGACAAACTGGCCAGCGATAAACTCAAAACCCGGTAACTCAACCCGCAAGCTGCATAGCTTGGCATGCCAGCTATAGTTTTCAACGACATGAGTTTGCAACCAATCGGCCATAAGCACCTCACTTATCTGAATCATTCTGCCTCAGACTAAAATAGCATCTTTGTACGGCATTTAAACCCGCAGTTTGCAGGAGTTTCACACAAACACCCAGAGGGCCCGCAGTCTTGTTCTAGTGTTTTGCTCTGACCGAAATTGCGATTTTACGCTGACCTAACCAGACGCCAGTTAGCACCAGTACCATACCCAGAGTTTGCAGTTGATGTAAAAAAGTGAGGGCTTTGCCTGCGATTAACTTATTAACAAAAGTGGTGGGGATTTACAGTAGTTAGCCCAGTATGCTTGTAGGTTATTGCTATGTGAGCCCCCTTAGCAGCAGATACCGCTAAGAGGCTATTTTGAGACCAGATTAACGAATATCTAATATCAGCACACCACGAGCGGGTACGCTTAACTGTTTATCGAGCTTAAGACGGTTGCCGCTAAGCACATCCAACGCAGTTTTGCCGGCGGGTAATACCTGGCTAAAGCGGGTTAAATCGAGTGTTACAACCTCGGGTTGTTTATTCATTACCACCATAACGGTTTGCTGTTCGTTATAGCGGAAGTAGGTGTAGGTGCCGTTATCCGGGGCGAAGTGCAGTAACTTGCCATGATGAATAGCGCTGGCGGTTTTGCGCCAGTTTAATAGGGTGCTTACCCATTGCTGGGTATTACGCTGCAGCCCGGTTAAGCCCTCACCGGTAAAGGCATTCACTTTGTCGCCCGCCCAACCGCCGGGAAAGTCGGCCCGTACTTTACCATCATCGCGCTGTGCCGGGCTGGTCATGGCCAGCTCGGTACCGTAAAACAGTTGCGGGATACCGCGCATAGTAAATAAATAGCTCAGCGCCATCTTGAATAAGCTTTCATCTTCGCCCAGCACTGAAAACAGCCTGGCGGTGTCATGGTTTCCTTCAAAAATCACTAAATTAAAAGGATTGGCATACACATGATCATTGCTCAGCATTTCATACAGGCGGATCCAGCCACTATTCCAACTCTCTTGCTCAGTAAGTGATTTTAACAGCGCGTCATACAGCGGAAAATCTAGCATGGCTGGAGTATGCGATACATAACCATCTTTATTTTGTTTACCTGCCTGCCAGTAAGACACGATTAATGGATTAGGGCTCCATTCTTCACCCACAATATTAAAGTTGGGGTATTCCAGCATAATGCGACGGCCCCACTCGCTTAAAAAGGCTTTATCGGCGTAGGAATAGGTATCTTCCCGAATACCCGACAGCCCCGCATATTCCACCCACCAGATACTATTCTGAATAAGATAGGTCGCTAATCTTGGGTTACGCTGATTTAGATCCGGCATAGTGTCGACAAACCAGCCATCGGTAAATAGCTCACGGTCAACATCAGCGGCATAAGGGTCTTGAATAGTGCTGCGATTATGATTGGTTGGCACAAAGTTGCTACTCGCATCGCCAGTGGGGAAATTCAGCCAGTCTTTTGCCGGTAAATCCTGCAGCCACCAGTGGTTGCTGCCAATATGGTTAACGATAATATCCTGAATCACCTTAATGCCGAGCCGATTGGCGGCCGTAACAAAATCACGAAACTGCGCATTGCTGCCAAAGCGGGGATCCACCCGGTAAAAGTCGGTGGCGGAATAGCCGTGATAGGAATACGCCGCTTGATTATTTTCGGTCAGCGGCGTTGGCCAAACTGCAGTAATTCCCAATTGCTGTAAATAAGGTAGTGCCTGTAGCATACCTGCTAAATCACCGCCATGGCGGCCATTGTCATCCAGCCGGTTTGCCTGCTCCAGCATCTCGGGTACGCTGTCGTTACTGGGATCGCCATTCACAAAGCGATCCGGCGTAATCAGATAAATCGCATCAGCTGGCGAGAAGCCCTGGCGCTGTGCCGAACCATCACTTCGCGCCAATAATGGGTAATCGACTTGCTGTACGGCTTGCGCGCCGCGCCAAAGCTGCAATGGCAAGGTGCCCGCCGCGACGTCAGCGGACAGTGTTAGCTCAACAAACAAATAATTCGGGTTATCGGTGCGCTGCACCGCGCTGATGCTAACCCCAGGATAGCTGAGCTTGGGTGTCAGCTCAGCTAACTTATCCCCGTACAGCATCAGCTCAACAGTCGGGTGCTGCATACCAACCCACCAGTTAAGTGGCTCAACCCGCTGCACACTGGCCGCGTGCAAACCAAAACTCAGGCCATAAATAGCCAGTAATCCGCATATCTTTAATCCCAAAAACTTACGCATTAGTTTTGCTCCTTCGTTGGCTTAGCCAGTAAAAAGCGCAGCGGCGTTGCTAACCGGGCCGCCCAGGCCTGTTCACTGTGATCAGTTCCGGCAAACAGCTCGCTGTGCCACAAGGGTGCACTAAAGCCTTTGCGCCGGAATAAGCGATCGACTTCCTGTTGTAACGGCGGATAGAGCGCATCCAACGTTTGGTCGCCATAATCAAAGTACCACTTATGCTGGCCGGCAGCGGGGAGCTGCTGTTCCAGATAGCTTAGAAAGGCCTGCGGGATCGGATTATTCTCTACACTAAAGGTGCCCGGCCAGTGAGTAGATAAGGCCGCAGCACCGCCAAATACCTGTGGATACTGCGTTTGCGCATACCAGGAAATCAGGCCACCCATACTGGAGCCCATAATAAAGGTGGCTTCGCGACTCGGATCAGTAGCAAAATGCTGATCGATATAGGGTTTTAGTTCTGTTACTAAAAAGCGCAGATAGTTATCGCTGTAAACGGCACCGGCAAATAACGGCACACCGGGCGCACGTTCCAGTTGATACAGCTGTTGCTGCACCGCTTCTGGCAAACTTACAAATGGCTGCTGCGGAAAATACTCGCTGTGTCGCGCCGCACCAATATTGTGAATGCCTACTACAATAAAGGGCCGCACCTGCCCCTGTTGCTGTAACTGCTGCGCCGTTTCGGCTACCTGCCAGCTTTGGCCATTCCAGGTGGTACGGGCATCAAATAACATCTGGCCGTCGTGCATATAGAGTACCGCATAGCGCTGCGTGCTGTTATAGTCTGCCGGTAACCAGACATCGATGGGCCGGCTGGGTACATAAGCTGAGGCTATCTCAGGTAACCGCACCAGTTGGCCAACAGTGACCTTTGGCAAAATTGCTGCGTTATCGTCTGCCGCCAGCAAACTGCTGCTGACAACGAGGCCGTAAAGTAAGCCGCTTAGCCATCCTAGCCGATAGCATTTTTTGATCACAGCCATTATTGCCTCCGGTATATAGCCGCACCCCCTACCATTGCGGCTTTAACAGCCGCAATGTTCAGGTTTGGGTTAAGATTTGACGTTTAATAGCGTAATTGCAGTTGTTTAGTCTCAGCCGTAAGCGGTACCTTAATATGCAATTGCTTATTCGCTTTGTCATACCAGGCAATATTCTGACCACGGGCAAAGCGCTGTGGCTGGGCAACGATGGGGATATAACGCCCATCCAGATACACCTTGCGGGCTTTACCACGTTGGTTATGTAGCACCAAGGTCAGATCGCGACTTGCTGGCCGGCCTGTGTAATCGCCCCCTTCGCGGCTGAAGTTAAGGGTTAACTGCTTTTGCTGCTGACTGGCCGCAAAACGCAGTAGCTCGTATTGGCCTTTGGCAACGGCATCGACTGTTACGCCGTCGTCTTCAAATAACTCTCCCTGACTTTCACTAACGCTAGCATCGGCATAGTAATGTAAGGTTAAGGCTTTGCTATGGTAATCACGGGTGCGCTCAATCGCGTCCGTCATCGGGATAAAACTACCGGCTTTGACCAATACCGGAATGGTATCTAAGGTTACTGGTCGCTCGACTACGGCACCACCTTCTATACGCTCACCAGTAAAGAAGTCAAACCAGACGCCTTTCGGTAAATTCACCGGCCAGCTGCGTACCCCAGGCTCAGTCACAGGCGCCACTAAAAAGGCATCGCCCCATAAGTAGCTATTAGCCTCATCCCGTAGTGCCAGGTTTTGCTCATCTAAGAAGAACAGTGGCCGCATTAAAGGCATGCCGGTTTGGCTATGCTGATAGGCAAGCGTATAGTTGTAGGGCAATAAGCGGTAACGCAGCTCTAGCCATGGCCGCAGCGTTTCAATAACGTCGCTACCGTGGAATACCGGTTCAGGGGCAATATGCTCCTGCGCATGCGGTCGATACACCGGCTGAAATACGCCGTATTGTAGCCAGCGAATATACAGCTCTGGGTCGAACTCTTCGCCACCGGCAAAGCCACCTAAGTCTGAGTGGATCCAACCAAAGCCAAATAGGCCCATTTGTAGCGCTAATTCCACCTGCGGTTTTAGCCCACCCCAGCTGCGATCGACATCACCGGTCCAGGGCACCATACCAAAACGTTGCGAGCCCAAGCTACCAGCGCGCATCATAATAAAGGGCCGCTGTTCGGGGAAATCTTGCTGATAACCTTGCTGGACGATTTCGGCCCAGCGATGACCATAGGCATTATGCACTTCATCGGCGCTAACACTGCCAATACCCGGCACGTAATGGCGGGTATCTGCCGGATGTACCTCTGGCTCGCCTAAATCCCCCCAGACCCCGCCAAGGCCTTGTGCCAGCAAGTCGCGGTAAATTTGCCAAAACCAGTTAGCCGCTTCAGGTTTAAACACATCGATAAGGCCAGTATTACCAAAATAAAAATCGAAGGTTTTTGGCGCACCATCTGGCCCAAGTGCGATAGCACCCGCGTCTACCGCCTCTTGCCAACGCTGAGAGCTGGTCAACACAAAGGGCTCGGTGACTAAAATGGTGTGCACGCCATCGGCGGCAAAATCGGCCAGCATTTGCTCTGGATTAGGAAAGGCTTGTTTGTCCCAAGCCAGGTTGCCCATATGGCCCTGGATATCGGGGCCAAACCAGTATAGATCGATCACAATGGCATCTAATGGCAGCTTAAGATCACGGAATTTTTGTACCACGGCACGGGCTTCTGCCTCGGTGCGATAACCAAAGCGCGAGGCATAGTTCCCTAAGGTCCAGCGCGCCGGTAACGGTGGCTTGCCGCTGGCCTGAATATAATTGTTGATAAGTTCTGGTGTGTTGTTACCCGCTACAACCACATAGGCCGCGCGCCCGCCCTGGGCAGAAAATGCCAGGGTATTGGCTTCAGTATGGCCTAAGTCTAGCTCGCCGGTGGCACCGTTATCGAATAACAACATATAGTTATTACTCGACATTACCCCAGCCAAGCTAAAGTACATTTGGTTGGATTCGGTGCTATAGCCATAGTGGGCTTTGTTGTAAAGCGGCAGTTTATGACCACGGCGATCCATGCCCAGCACCCGCTGCCCGGCACCAAACAGCTTTTCATCTGCCGCAAGCCGGAAACTAAAACCCAGCGCTGCCGTAGCAGCTTCGCTGACATTCGCCGCTGGCGCCGAGGCTAGCTGCAAACCATTCAGATCTTCAGTTAGCAATTGCCCCTGATGATAAAAACGCAATGCGAGCGGGCTTTTTTGTAGCGCTATGGTTAACACCGGGCTTTGCAGGGTCAGGCTATCGGCAGTTTGTTTTAATGTTACCTGCACCGGCTGTGGGTTAGTGCCCAAGATGACTGAGGGCAACTGCAGCAAACCTTCTGGTTGATACCACACCTCAACGGCAGCATTGTTGTAAAAGGTTAGGCTGACTTTACCACGATCTGTGGTCACCACCAGCTGATTCTCCGTCACCCGATGTGACTGATAATGTTCGGCGGCATTAAGGCTAAAAACCGCCAGTAACGCGCATACACTGAAAAAGATACGCATGAACACCTCTTACCGCACTAATTGATAAACAACAGAGCCAAGCGGGGCTAAGGCGATGGCGATAGTCCCCTTGCCACCAGCAATGATCAGCTCGTTGCTACTGTCGCTAAGTTGATCCTGCAGGCGGTATTTGCCGTCGGCCAGTTGCCATTTGGCAATCAGCTCGGCGGGTATGGTTAACGCAAACTCGCTGCCTTGCTCCGCATTAAAGTGGCTCACCACTATCAGCTGCTGCTCGGCAGAATAACGAGCAAAGGCCAGTTGCTGCTCAGAATAGGCAGTACCCGCTGCCAGATTCACACTGTGCAGTTCAGTATAACCGCCATTTAAAGCCGGTGCTGCACGGCTAAAGCTTAATAAGGTACTGTAAAACTGGCGCAAGGCCTGTTCTTCTGCGGTTAAAGCGCCGCCATCAAATTTACCAGCATTGACCCAGCGCTGATGATGCGGCACACCCCAGTAATCAAAAATAGTGGTGCGGCTGGCTTTACCAAAACCGGCATCAGCGGCACCCGGTTCACCCACTTCCTGGCCAAAGTACAGCATGGTCGGCGAGGTACTGATCAGCGTAGAAACCACCATGGCAGGCATCCCTTTGCGGGCATCACCGGCAAACTCCGGGCTGGCAATACGCTGCTCATCGTGGTTTTCTAAAAAGTGCAGCATATGATGCTCAATATCGGCCATGCGCTGCTGGGTAGCAACCAGCTCAGAAGTTGGCCCCTTGCCTTGCATCACTAATTTTAAGCTATCGTAAAACTCTACCTTGTCGTACAGGTAATCCATTAAACCCAGCTTAATATAATCACGGTATAAATGCGGCTGATACACCTCGGCCAGTAAAAAGACTGCTGGGTTTACCTGCTTAATATGTGAGTTTAAGTAACTCCAAAATTCTACCGGCACCATTTCGGCCATATCATAACGAAAGCCATCTACGCCCATACCGGTCCAATACAGGGTAATATCGCGAAACTTTATCCAGGTATCAGGTACGTTTTTGCCCTGCCAGAACTGATAATGCGCTTGCCAATCTTTCTCGGCGTACTCGGCTGGCAGGCTGTCAAAGTCGTAGCTGCCGTCGGGCTGCACGCCAAAGTTAATTTTTACCGTTTCATACCAATCATCAAAGGCTGGCTGGGCGGCGCGGGAGCCGTTACCCGTCCACTTGGCAGGGTTTTCCGCAAACTTACCATCGGCCAGCGGATGCGCTTCCCCCCCTAACACCTGATAATCAGCTGGCCACTCTGGCACCTGAAATGCCTCACCCGGCACGTAGTAAAAGTTGTTATCGCGAGCATAGGCCACGCTGGTATCATCATTGGCGCCAAAATCAGCGACACCCTCAGGTCGTTGTAAGGAGTGATAAGCGCGCGCCACATGGTTGGGCACTATATCAATTAACACCTTCATATCATGCTGATGGGTACGGGCGATCAGCGCTTGAAATTCTTGCAAACGATTGGCCGGATCGACTGCCAGGTCCGGGCTAACACTGTAATAATCTTTTACCGCATAAGGTGAGCCGGCACGGCCTTTCACCACATCGGGATCATCATTACTAATGCCATACGCAGTGTAATCACGAATTAAGGCATGATGCGGAACGCCGGTATACCAAATATGGGTGGTACCCAATGCTTTAATGCCTTGCAGCGCCTCATCAGTAAAGTCGTTAAATTTACCTACACCATTTTCTTCCAGCGTGCCCCAGGGTTTGTTGGTGGTATTGGTATTGCCAAATAGCCGGGTAAATACTTGGTATACCACAGCTTTACCTTGATACTGAGGCTGATTGCTCTGCTCTGTTGTGATGATTTCAGCGGCTTTAGGAGGGGCTGTAACAGACTCTGTTGTGGGCGCTTTGCCACACGCGGCTAACACCGCTAATGTTGCGGCAGTTAACGGAATTATTTTTTTATGCATTGTCGTCACCTTGTCACATTACGCTTTGCGTAATAAGTTACCGCAGTTCTGCACAAAGGTTATGCCTTTTTTTGGTGCATACGTATGCAACAACAGCGAGATACAACGTTGTGGTCTCTTTAGCGCTTACCATAAACAGTTTGGCTAATTTGCGCAGCTATGCAGCTAATTAACGGCCGGATAAACGAGTGAACTAAAGATTTACCCGCTAAAGCCTAATCCATTACTACTATATAAACGTATTTAAAACGTTGTATGTGTTATGCTCGTCGCAAGGTGCTACCTCGTGATCAATTGCAGACAGACGCAAGACCTAAAACCACTGCTTTGTCGCAACCATACAAACTCCAGAGCGTTACCTGAGACATCGGAATTCACTGCACGGATTGCCTCACAATACAGCACGCCCATACCGGGACAAGGTTTAAACATGAAAATTATTAACCGTTTATATGCTGGCATTGCTTTAATGCTGGCTATTATGGTGGCGATATCCTTATTTGGGCAGTACAAAATTAGTATTGCTGATGACAATCTGACCCAATTATCCGAGCAAACGGCGGTTGAACAGCGCCAAGCCATTAACTTTCGCGGCAGTGTGCATGATAGAGCGATTTCGCTGCGCGATGCGGTAATGGTTAATGATCGCCAACTGGCAGCAACACACCTGCGCGACGTGCAGCGCTTGAATGACTTTTATCAAACCGCCGCGCAGGTATTAGATAGCATGTATGCGGCAGGTAGTCACAGCGCAGCAGAACGCGCCTTGCTTAGTGATATCAAAGCCATTGAGCGCGCTACGCTAGAGCTCACCGCTAATCTACAAAGAATATTGGATGAGAATAACTTTACCGCAGCGAATAGCTATTTGTTGGCGACCATCTCACCGGCTTATTCCGAGTGGCTTAGCCGCATTAACAAATTAATCGATTTTCAAGAAGTAGTGATTCAACAGCAAGTCAGCAATGCCCGGGCGCAAACCACCGGTTTTCAGCGCGTGATGTTGCTGGTTACTACCTTTGGTGCACTAATTGGTGGCTTTGTTGCTTACCGAGCCGTCAGACGTTTAAAACTGACTATTGGTGGTGAACCAGAATACGCAGCCTTGGTGATCAGTAAAATTGCCGCAGGAGATTTAACAACCAGTACGCAATATCAGGGCAAAGGCAGTATTCTAGACTCGCTGCACGAGCTTACCCAGCATCTGACGGATATCACTGCTAGCTCAAAAAAGGCAGCATCGGCTTTACTTGATGCCTCCAAAGGGCTACTACAAACGGCAGGCTCGAACGAGCAACTGATTAGCCAACAGCGTATTGCCACCGACCAGGGCGCCACCTCTATTACCCAGATGTCGGCAACAGTTAATGAAGTAGCCAGCCATACCAGCGAAGCCGCGCAGCTGGCACAACAGGCGATTAATGAATTTAATGCCGGTAAAAGCGAAGTGGCGAAAACACAAAGCAGCATTAATGCATTGGCCGGTAAGGTAGCTGAGGCTGGTGTGGTGATTAACAATCTTTCGGCCGATAGCCGGCAAATTGGTTCAGTGCTAGAGGTGATTCAGGGCATTGCGGAGCAAACAAACTTATTAGCCCTAAATGCGGCTATTGAAGCGGCCCGGGCCGGAGAGCAAGGCCGTGGTTTTGCTGTTGTGGCTGATGAAGTAAGAAACCTGGCGCAGCGCACGCAGGACTCTACCCGGCAAATTCAGGCGGTAATTGAAAAGATGCAAACCAGCACCACCAAAGCAGTACAGGTGATGCATGAAGGACAAGCGCAAGCGCAAGTGAGCGTCGATCAAGCTGCAGCCGCAGGTGAATCACTGCAGGCAATCAATCACTCTGTTAGCAAGATTAGCGATATGAATACCCAGATAGCCACAGCTGCCGAGCAACAAGCGGTAGTCGCGTCGGAGATTAATCAGAATTTTAATCAAATTACGCAATCGGCAACCAAAGCAGAGCAGGAAGCAGCAAAGATTTCCGCAGCCAGTAATCAGTTAGACACGCTAGCACGCAACTTAGAAAAGAATGTTAGCCAATTTAGAATAAATTAACTGGCTAATATTTGCTCGGCCCAGCTGGCAGCATGCAGATAAACTTCTGCTAACAGCGCACCCTGTGGCAGATTGGCCGTTAACTTATCGGTTAACGACCAATCTGCTTGCTCAAAGGCTTCGGTTAGTCTAAGAAAATGTCCCAGCTTACCACTGCGTTGTAATAAAGCGTCTTTGACTTCTGCCATTAAAGGTAATTGTGCCAACAATTCGGCTTGCGGTTGCTCGACAATCAGATGCACATTAGAAAACAGCCCGGTTAAAAAAGCGCTGGGTGGGTTTAACGATAACTGCTGTTGGTTGGCCAACAAATCACAAAACTTCGCCCTAACCAGAGATTGCCGTACTAGCTCATCGGGCGCGTCACCTTGCAAATTTGCCAGCGCCAGCAAGGCAATAAATTTCTTTAATTCTGCCTCTCCCATATACACCATGGCATGTTTTAACGAGGTAATGGGTTTACTATGGCTGGCACCAGCAGAGTTAATAAAGCGCAGTAGTTTGTATGATAAGCCCAGGTCTTGCTGGCAAATATTCGCCAGTTTATCAAAGTCTAATTGTTTGCCAGAGGCCTCTGCCATCAAGGCCAATAAGTTGGCTTTATTGCCGGCGATTTGTTTATGTTTTAACATTTCGGGGCGGGCAAACCAATATCCCTGAAACAAGCTAAAACCCAACAGTTTCAGCTGTTCGAACTGCTCTGCGGTTTCTACCCGCTCGGCCAATAAGGTAAGCGGGTACTGCGCAATACGCCGTAAATAGCGGGAAATTTGCATCAAATTAAATTGCTGAATATCCACTTTTAAATAAGTGATATAGGGTAGAAATTTGTCCCATTTTTCGTCAAAGTCATGATCATCTAAAGCTAATTTATAACCCCGAGCATGCAATGCTTTTAACGTTAATAAAAGTGCCTCTGAAGCAGGCACTGTTTCCAGCACTTCAATGACCATGCTCTCGGGTTTAATCGAGGTAGGGAATTGGTGCAATAGCGTTTCTTCAGAAAAATTAATAAAGGCAAGCTTGTTGGCAGTGATTTTTTCCACACCCAGCATCAGGTGGTGCTGCATCAGTAATTTTGAGGTAGCTTCGTCAGCATCGATATTAGGAAAGGCGTTAGCTTCGCCATCACGAAATAGCAGCTCGTAACCTATGGTGTCTTTATCAACATTGAAAATGGGCTGGCGGGCAATATAACCATACATATTAGAAAACCCAAAAGTACTGCAGGTTTTTTGAGTATAGGTGTTATATTTCGACAAACAAGAGGGCCGCAGTAATATTCTGCGGCCCTAAAGTTTTAAGCGCTAACGGCTGCCGCTTTTGGGCGGAAGGTTCTTGGCTTTTTCGGTTTTTTTGGCGGCAATGGCTTTGGATTAGCGGCTGTTTCTGGCAGTGGCTGCACGGGTGCAAAGCTGGCAATCACTTGCCGTGGAATAGCTTGCTTAATGAGTCGCTCGATACCTTTTAGCTCTTTCATTTCCTCGGCGCAAACCAGAGAAATCGCTAAACCTGCAGCGCCAGCGCGGCCGGTACGGCCAATCCGGTGCACATAGTCTTCTGCCACATTAGGTAGCTCAAAGTTAACGACTTGCGGTAATTGCTGAATATCCAAACCACGAGCAGCGATATCGGTAGCAACCAACACTCTTACAGCACCGGCTTTAAAATCGGCTAAGGCTTTGGTACGAGCATTCTGGCTCTTATTGCCATGGATAGCCATGGCGGTAATGCCGGCTTTTTCCAGTAACAAGGTGAGCTTATTGGCACCATGCTTAGTTTTAGTAAATACCAATACTTGCTGCCAATTGTGCTGCTTAATTTGCTGGATCAGTAAATTGGCTTTTTGCGCCTTATCTACCGGGTAAAGCCACTGTTCGATACGTTCTACCGTGCTATTAGGTGGCGTTACCGTGACTTCCAACGGATCGGTAAGCAGGCCTTTGGCCAGGGCACGAATTTCCGTAGAGAAGGTCGCAGAAAACAGCAGGTTTTGTCGTTTTGGCGGCAGTAGCGCCAAAATTTTCTTAATATCGCGGATAAAGCCCATATCCAGCATCCGGTCGGCTTCGTCTAACACCAGCACTTCTAGCTGATTAAACCGCACCGCATTTTGCTGATATAAATCCATTAACCGGCCTGGGGTGGCAATCAGAATGTCGGTACCTTTACGCAGCGCCATCATTTGAGGATTAATTTTCACGCCACCAAACACCAAAGCACTGCGTAGCGGTAAATATTTACCATACAATTCAACGCTTTCGGCAACCTGCGCGGCTAATTCGCGGGTAGGGGTTAAAATTAACGCCCGCACCTGATTTGGCTGTACCTTGCGGCCTTGCTGTTTGCCTTCGGCCAGTAATTGTAATAACGGCAAGGTAAAACCGGCGGTTTTACCGGTACCGGTTTGCGCGGCGGCCATTAAATCGCGACCCGCTAAAACGGCTGGAATGGCTTGTTGCTGGATAGGTGAAGGTATGGTGTAGCCTTTTTCTGCTACGGCTTTTAATAATTCGGCCGACAGCGGTAAATCTGTAAATTGCATGCGTGTTCCCGCAATTGTTGCTGCGAAAATCTCTGCCCGCAGCTGCAGTGCCCTTCTGTATGAAGGGCGCGCAGCTTACAGTAATTTGGCATCATTATCTACTTATGCTGATTTTTTGTTCGCCCTGCTTAAGAAATTAAGGCTGTTTGCAACGTTTAAAGCAGCCACTAAAACAGGGTGTATATCAGCCCGGCTAGCGCCGACTGCTGGCTGGCGACGATAAGGCCACCTAATAACGCCAACACCACTATAATTGGCAGTAACCAAATTTTTTTACGTACCCGCAAAAACGCCCATAAATCGGTTAGAAATTCGCGCATTAAAAAGGGTTCTCCAAATCTTTAGCTGTGGATTCTTTGTCGGGTGTTTGCCAGTAACTGGCGGCGTTTGGCGTGCGTTGATATTGCAATTTACCCGTAAGTCGCAATACCAGACCGATGGGTAACATCAATACATAAAATACCAAGCCTAACAGGATACGGGTGTTAAGCCACCCCATCACAGTAGCAAAAGCCATCCACAGCCGATAGGGATAATAAAGCCCACGTGGGTAGATAGCAGCGAATAACAGCAAGATTACCGCAAGATAAAATGGCCAAAGCGGCCATTGCCAACTAAATAGCCAAGGTAAGAAAACAGCAAATAATAAGGGAATAGCGATCGCCATTTGCCAAGCAAATTGGCGTAGGGCTTTTACATCGGTTTTAGCTAATAATTGCATGCTCATCCTACCATGACGTTGGGCTTATCCTGCTTAATCGGCAGCAAAATAGCGTTGTCGCGCTTGCGCCAGCTTGGCTGGATCTTGCGCCTCTTTACTTAATACATAGTTCCCTAACACCAAATAATCCATATCGGTTGCCCAAAAGCCGTGTAACGCATCGAGTGGACTGCATACCGGCGGCTCGCCTCTGACATTAAAGGAGGTATTAATTAACACCGGCGTCCCTGTTAAGGCATAAAAAGCTTGCAACAACTGATAAAACCGCGGGTTGGTTTGCTGATCTACAGTTTGCACCCGGGCGGTGTAATCAACATGAGTAATGGCGGGTAACAACGAACGAGCTTGTGCTTGCTGCGCCAACCCTGTCAGCTTGGCATTAAGCGGCAACCGACAGTCAGCTTGTAAGGATGCCACCAACAGCATATAAGGGCTGGCAGCACTCAATGCAAAATAGTGCTGAGCCTGCTCAACCAAGACGGCAGGGGCAAAGGGGCGAAACGACTCACGCTGTTTAATTTTTAGGTTAAGCACACTTTGCATGGTTGGGCTGCGGGCATCGCCTAAAATAGAGCGATTACCTAGCGCGCGCGGCCCAAACTCCATCCGGCCCTGAAACCAGCCCACAACCTTACCGTCGGCCAATAACGCAGCCACCTGCGGATACAACTCTGCTGCCGAAAGCAGTTGATAGGGTACGTGCTGTGCATCGAGTAATTTCACAATGTCTGCATCACTGTACGCAGGCCCCAGATAAGTACCTTGCATCTGATCGTGTTGTTCATCACTTTGCCGTGGTTGCGCATAATATTGATGCCAGGCTAATAAGGCAGCGCCCAAGGCGCCACCGGCATCACCTGCCGCAGGCTGGATCCAAATGTCCTGAAAAGGCCCTTCGCGCAACAAGCGGCCATTCGCCACACAATTTAGCGCTACGCCACCGGCTAAACAGAGCTTGGTTGCTCCGGTAAGTTGCTTGGCGTGCTGCGCAATCTTTAGCACAATCTCTTCTGTCACCTGTTGGATAGAAGCGGCCATATCCAGATAATGCTGGCTGGGGGTAGCATCAGCCGCTAGTGCGGGCGCGCCAAAGAGTTGCTCAAATTTTTGGTTAATCATCCGTGAGCCAACCGGATAGGCAAAATAAGCCATATTTAAAGCAAAGCTGCCATCGGCTTTTACGTCAATCAGTTCACGGTAAATCAGCTCAACGAAGCGGGGGGTACCATAGGGCGCCAGCCCCATTAATTTGTACTCGCCAGAGTTAACTTTAAATCCACAGTAATAAGTAAAGGCAGAATAAAATAGCCCCAGCGAGTGTGGAAAATGTAACTCAGTCAGTGCGGTTAATTGCTCGCCTTTGCCATGCCAAATGCTTGACGTCGCCCACTCGCCAACCCCATCCAGGCAAATTACCGCCGCTTCATGATAGGGGCTGGCATAAAACGCAGACGCAGCATGGGCCTGATGATGCTGGCTAAACAGTAAGGTAGGTAAGGTTGCTTTGCTATCTAGGCCGGCTAGGTTGCGTAACTCGCGGCGTAGCACCGTTTTTAAATACAGTTTTTCTTTCAGCCATACGGGCATCGCGGCTAAAAATGAGCGAAAGCCACGCGGTGCATGGGCTAAATAGGTTTCTAATAAACGCTCAAACTTTAAAAACGGCTTGTCGTAAAACACTACAGCACTCAGCTGCTGCAGGCTAATACCCGCCTCAGCTAAACAATAACGAATAGCGTCCGCCGGAAAGGCAGCATCATGTTTTATGCGGCTAAAACGTTCCTGCTGCGCAGCGGCAACAATCACGCCGTCTTGCAACAAACAAGCGGCACTATCATGGTAATAACAGGAGATCCCTAAGATATAGCGCATAGTCTTTTTAGCATTATTATTATTGGTTTAACTTAACCTGATTTCGCCGCTGGGGATAGATCTAAATCAGCAAAATCTTGCTGCCAAACTTGGCTTAAGGTAACGTAGTTTTATCTTATAACGCTAAGGCTTTATGCACTTGATGACAAAGCAAAAAAACCGGCTGCTTTTCTATGTTATCGCTGCCCTTATTCCGCTATTAATCCTCGGCGGCCTGGAGTGGTTGCTCCGCTTTACGCCGGTTTATCAGCCCTATCCGCTTTTTATTAATGCGCCAGGCATGCCGGGCTATGTGCAAACCAATCCTGAGCTGGTTAAACGTTATTTTGCCAATCCGAACCAAGCACCCGACTTAGCTATCGACACCCAATATATTGTGGCAAAAAAGCCGCAAGGGCAAATTCGTATTGTGCTGCAGGGAGGGTCGAGTGCCGCGGGCTTCCCCTACGGCCGCTTTGGCTCCCCCGCGGCTATGTTGCAACAACGCTTAAAACGCCTGTATCCCGAGCAGGATTTTCTGGTCATTAATACCGCGATGTCGGCCGTCAATTCGTATACCTTGCTCGATATCAGCAAAGATATTCTAACGATAGAGCCAGATCTGATTATTGTTTACGCCGGACACAATGAGTACCTGGGGATTATGGGCGTGGGCTCCGCCTTGCTGGGTGCTGGCAGCCACAGCAGTAAATGGCTTTATCTGAAACTGCGGCAATTAGCGCTGTTTCAGCTGGGACAACAACTTTTTAATAGCCTAAGCCGTGCTGATGTTGCTAGCCCGACCAATGAACGTACCATGATGGCGCGCATCGCGGCCGAGCAATATATCGAGCTGGATAGCGCGCTATATCAGGCTGGCATAGCACAGTTTCAGGCCAATATGCAGGCGTTGGCTCGCACCTATCAGCGTGCTGGCGTGCCGTTAATCGTAAGCACCCTGGCGAGTAACGAGCGCCAGGCTCCCTTTGTGTCCAGCAAAGCCGCGCTTGCTTTAGCGGAAGAGTCGGCCGCGGCAATCGCAGCGTTACAACACGCTTTGCAACAAGACAACCGCGTAGCCAGTTGGCACTTTCAGCTGGCCAAATTGCTGCTCGCCGCCGGCGATAGCGACAATGCACGACAGCATTTTCAGTTAGCCCGTGAGCATGATTTATTACGGTTTCGGGCACCAATGGCTATCAATCAGCAACTAGGTACTTTGGCAGCCGACTTTAAGCTAGACTTGGTGGATAGCGAACAGGCGCTACGCCAGGAAGCAGCTGAGGGCATTATCGGTTACGATTTAATGCTGGAGCATTTACATCCGAATGCCCGCGGCTATTTTTTATTGGCCGAAAGCTGGTTAGCGGCGGTGACATCTTATCTTGGTGCGCCGACAGCAGCGGTAACGGCAGAGCAAGCCTGGGCCGATTTACCCTTAACCACAGTAGATATGCTGCTGGCAGAGTTTAAAATTAAGCAATTAACGGCCGATTATCCGTTTGTTAGCCAACCGCAAAACGTAAGCTTTGGGCCACAAAATACGCTGGAGCAACAGCTAGCCTGGCAACGCACACAAGGCTTAAGCTGGCTAGAGAGCTCGCAACAGCTGCTTACCTATTATCAACAACAACAGCAACCGGCGCAGGCCGCCAAGGTAGCAGCGCTGTTGTTCGATGCCTTACCCAATCACGCCAATAGCGCCTTTGTCGCTGGCCAATTGTATTTTGATAGCAAGGATTTAGCTTTGGCAGCTTATTATCAGCAGCGCGCAGTAGTACTGACACCTGATGAGCTGTTATACCGGCTGATGTTAGCGCGTACTTACTACTTTGCCGACCGTTGGCCCGAGGCCCTACAGCAGGTAGAACAGGTGCTAGCGCGCGAGCCAAACCATGCGGTGGCACTGCGTCAACAGGCGCAATTAAGCCAACAAATGCAGCAACGTGCCGGGCACTAGTTTTGCAAAAACCTAAAATGAACAGAATAGCGAGCAAAACCCTATGAAACTCTGGTTATTCCGAATTATCGCCCTAAGTTTGCCGTTACTGTTATTAGTGCTGATAGAATTTAGCCTGCGTTGGCTATTCCCGGCCGAGCCCTTACCCCTTTTTAAAAGCAACCCGGCGAATCCGGCTTATCTGGTTACCGAATCACAGATTGTTAAGCGCTATTTCCCACAGGGCGCTCAGGTACCCCGGGTAGAACTCGAACCCAGCTTTGTCTTACAACAAAAGCCTGCTGGCGGTATTCGTCTGGTGATGCAAGGCGGCTCTACCGCAGCGGGTTATCCCTATGGCATGGGCGCGGCGCTAGCCGGTATGTTGGAGCAACGTTTGCGTCGCACCTTTCCAGAGCGGCCGGTGGAAGTGGTGAACACTGCCTTATCTGCGGTAAATAGTTACACCCTGCTCGATTTTGCTGACGAGATTATTGCACTTCAGCCTGATGCTGTGCTGATTTATGCCGGTCATAATGAATATCTGGGCTTACTGGGGGTTGGCTCAAACTTTCTGGCGGCCAGTTCGCCCAGTTTAACCCGCTGGTTACTGAGTTTGCGTAAGTTGCGTACTTTTCAGCTGTTAGAACAGGCTTATCAACAACTTAGACCAACACCTGACGCGAGTAGTGGTAATAGCCGCACCTTTATGGCGCAGGTGGCACGGGATAAAAACATTAGCCTGAACTCGCCGACATTTCAGGCGGGCATTCAGCAGTTTAATGCCAATATGCGCCACCTGCTGGCCCGTTACCAGGCTGCCGGCATCCCAATTTATATTAGCACTGTGGTCAGTAATCTGGCCGATCAGCCCCCCTTTCAAAGCCCGCCGTTAAGCGCTGCCCAGCAACAGCAATTAGCACAACTTAGCACGCGTAATCACGCCACACAGCAACAACAACAGCTTGCCAATACCTTAGCGCAAGAAGCAGCTAACAGCGGCCATGCGCTGCTGCATTATCAATTAGGGCAATGGTATCGGCAGCAAGGGCAACGCGATCTCGCCAGACAGCAGTTTGAGCAGGCGCGTGAGCACGATTTACTGCGTTTTCGGGCACCGCTGGCGATTAATGCGCAAATAAAAATGCTGGCTCAGCAATATGCGGCGTTTTTAGTAGATAGCGAAGCGGCATTTATCGCCAATTCGCCACAAGGCTTGGTAGGTAACAGCTTGATGCTGGAGCATTTGCACCCTAATGTGCAAGGCTACTTTTTATTGGCCGACAGCTTTTACCGGGCGCTTTATCAACAACAAGCCTTTGGTGATTGGCCAAAGCCAGTGCCGGCGGATATTGCCTGGCAAGAACGCCCAATCACGCCAGCCGAAGAACATGCCGGTTATTTGCGGATTTTACAATTAACGGCGGATTATCCGTTTCAAGCTGCCCCCGAGCCAGTACAGTTTCCCGAGCCGACTGCTTATAGCGAACAATTGGCGTTGGCGCATGTACAAGGCAAGTTAGATTGGCTTAGCATGCAAAGCCAGTTAGTACAGTATTATCACCAGCAACGTAATGGCGATATGCTACTAAAAACCTTACTGATTATCGCCGACGCCCTACCGCATAATGGTCAGGCGAACCTGCAAGCCGCACAAATTCTGCTACAAGCTGGCCGTAAAGGCGAAGCCAAACATTACTTACAGCGGGCGCTGCGCACCCATCCAGCCCCACCGGAAGCGCAGCGGTTAATACAAACACTTTAACACTATAGCAGTTTAATCGCGGGCCCCCTGATCAACCGCAAACAGAGACCAGGTTTGCAGCTAAAGCACAAACTTAGGTGTTGCTTTGCTGCAAAGCTCCGGCTTAAGGCAATACCGACAGCCGGTGCTGAAAACGGGCAATAAAAAAAGCTGCAGGATTACTGCAGCTTTTTTCGTTATGGCTTAATAGCCTGACTTGCTTAGTCTTTCTTGGTAACCGTAAGCTCTGGCTCTTCGGTGAAGGTGGCGTCTAACAAGAAGTTGTAGGTCGCCGTTTCAGCAAAGTCCATCCGCAAATTGTCATTGCTTGGCGCAATAATCAACGGCACACCTGCAGTTACGGTATTACCCGCGGGCCCGGCGCCCATATTTACCGTCGCCCAATCACTGGAAGCCACTTTAAATTCATAGCTACCGGCCGTGATATTGATATCCAGACTGTACTTATTGGCACCAATATAGCTGAACGCATCTGCCTCACCCCAACCGTTCATACCACCACGCAGGAAGATGGTGGTTGGGCCATAAGGCACATACTCTGTTACCGTTAAGGTGGGTGCCTCAGCATTATTAGCATCTAAGGTGAACACATATGATAAGGTTTTAGCAATATCAATGCGCAGATTGTCATTACTGGTAGCAATAACCAGTGGCTGGCCAACAACAACTTGGTTACCTGCTGCCGCCGCACCCATATTTACCGTAGTCCAGTCGCCAGAAGCGACTTTAAACTCATAGCTACCTTCTTCGATATTAATGGTTGCCGTGTAAATACCAGCGCCGTCGTAATTAAAGGCATCGGCTTCGCCCCAGCCATTAAAGCCACCACGAACAAAGACATCAGTTGCCGCATAAGGTGGAATATCGGGAGCGCCCAGGGTAGCATCAGCCGCTAAACCCGCGCCCTGTGCGCCCATTTGTGGTTTAACAAACACCGCTATACTTTGCGCAGGTACCGTGAAGGTGCCAGCATTATCGCCTGCGCTAAAGCTGGCACTGCGTACTAAAGAATCAACCGAGGCCTGCTGGATTGGGTGTAAATCAAAGCCCGCTGCAGTAGGTACAGTATGAGATTGCTCCTGGTTGGTGCCGTTAATCATCACCACGATAGCATCATGCTGAGAATCGAGATCCGTTAAGCCAACGCCATCGTCAATACTCATCACAATCACACCTTGTTGCTGAGTACGACCGATATTATGGAAGCCCACCCGGTCAATAACCGCCTGACCACTGGTTAACCTAAATAATGGGCTACTGCTGCGGATACTTAAAAACTCGGCAAATACCTCAGCAGCAAACTGGATATCTTGGCTAGCAGCCTTAGTTTCACGGTTTAAGAATAAGCGGGCAATACTTTCCCAATTAGCTTCGTTTTTCTCGGCCAGTGGTAAACCTACTGCCCAGTTATTGGTTTGATAAGTAAAATCAACATAGTTAAACCAATCGCCAGAATCATAGCTGTCACGATCCATCGATTTCGAGCGGAGGAAATCGCCCCCCATTTGTAAGAATGGAATACCCTGGCTCATCAGTGGAATGGCAATAGAGATATTTTGCGCCCGCACCCGCTCCGCTAATGTCATGCTTTCTGGCAATTTAGCTTGCAGATTGTCCCACAATGTTTCGTTATCGTGTTTCGATACATAATTGATAATATCAGCCGGTGTTTCCGCATAACCAGCAGCCTGGCCATTCCAGTTAGCACTTACGGCAGGGCCAGTAATATCGCGGTAATTTTTAAAGACGAAGTCTTTTAAGGTACCGGCTAAGCTAATGCGCACTATATCTTGCTCTGCCAGATTGCCATCGTTATTTACACCGCTAAATATAGCGGCACTGCGCACCCCTTCGCGAATGCGATCGTTAAAGCTACCAATACCAGTGCCCGCCATATCTTGTTGTTTGGCTTGCGTAAATAAGCGGTTATTTGCTACTTCACCGAAGTTCCAGCCTTCACCATAAAAGTAGGTATTAGGATCAATAGCCTGCACCGCTTCGCGGGCCGCTAAAATACCTTCTTTTGGATGGTGTCCCATAATATCGAAGCGGAAATCGTTAAAGCCAAAGTCACGCGCCAGAATCACTAAAGAATCTTTAATAAATTTATCAAACATCTTATGTTCAGTCGCAGTGTTCTCACAGCAGGTAGAGCGCTCAATATTACCGGTATTTTCGTTATAACGATGGTAATAGCCTGGTACGAGTTTATCGAATACCGAGTTGTCGAATAAGCCAGAGCTACTGGTATGGTTATAAACGACGTCCAGTGCCACACGCAGCCCCATATCATTGAGTGCTTTGATCATGGCGCGCACTTCTTTTACCCTGGCAATGCCTTCTGGGTTAGAGGCATAACTGCCCTCAACCGCAATAAAGTGATGCGGATCGTAACCCCAGTTAAAGCCATCGATGCTGCGCATAGCTTGTACTAATGCTTGCGCTTTCGATTCATAAGGCAGGTAACTCTCTAATACCGAAATAATAGTAGCATTCGCGTTTTCAATACCACAGACCGGCGCTTGCGCGTTTAATTGGCATAAGCGACCAATAGTATCGGTTAAATTAATGCGACGACTGGCATCTTCATTAATATTGGCCTGATCGTTTAATGGCAATACGTGGAAGTGGGTTAAACCATTTTCGGCCAGTTTTCTTAAATGACGTACCGGTGCGGAATCGGTTTCCGCAAAGGCTAAATATTTACCTCTATGCTGCTCTGGGGTACTTTGATCGCGAATACTAAAATCACGGACATGACCTTCATAGATCACGATATCCGTTGGGTTGGCCACAACCGGCACCACCCGAGTATCCCAACCGGCAGGCTTGGTGTCCTCGTCGGCTAAATCGACAAACTGGCTATAGCGGCCATTAGTAGACACATTTACCGAGTAGGGATCGGTTGCTTCGGTCATTTCCACTTTACGGGTTAACGGATGATACACCTCTGCCGCAAAACGGTAGAACTGCCGATCTAAGGCGCTGCGCGCACCGGTGTAGTGCCAAACGCCAGTATCTGCATCTAAGGTCATGGCATGAGTCGCTGTTAGTGCCTTACTGGCATTAAAGACTTTAAGCTGCATACTGCGCGCTGTAGGGGCCCAAACGGCAACCTTAATATTGCTACCTTCATAGCTAATGCCCAGAGTTTCAGCCAGGGCGCTATCGTCACCATTGGCATAAAGATCATCCAGCACCTTTGCTACTTGTACATAAGACGCACTAACCAATTCGTTATCGCTATTGTAAGCGGCTAACGCCAATTGGTTTTTCGCCATAGCCTTAGCATCACCTGCCGTAAAATCAGCACTAAAAGCTGCAGCATTACTTAAATGCGGCACCAAGGCCCGCTGCTGCTCGTCTAATTCAACAGGGGTTAACTCAATACTGCTGCCACCTTCAATTTGATCGTTGTTATTTACGGTTAAACCCGCACTCGTTGAATAAAACAACTTAACAACAGGGGCGGTATCGGCCACCGGCGTATTCCAAACAAAGGTATTGGTATCTAACCAATGAGCGGATGCGCCCTGGATACTGACGCCCAAAGAAACGATTGGAAATTCGTAAATGCTGGTCACGCCAGAGAATATCCAGTTCATGCGGGCAAAATCAGGATCATCCTGCGACAGCGGCATTTGCATATCTGGGCCAGGATCTTTGCCGGCATCATCAGTACCGATATGGATAACAAAGTTACCACAGGCGCCTTCGGTGCCAGCGTAACCGGGTTTTAAATTTAAAATCCAATAAGCGCCATAGTTTGGATCAATACCATTGAACTGTAGGCCGTCATCCCAAGACGGGGCTATTGATGAAGGTAAATATGCGTCACAATCTTCATTGTTCCAGGTATGTAAGCGATACCCCTCATAGGCGCCATCTTGCGGCCTTTTATAGAACAGTACCGCCTGATCGACACCAGCAAATACCACTGGTGCAGGTGCATCAGGATCTTTACCTACCTGACAACCATCATTAGTAGCATTGGGGAACTGCCCGGTTGGACAGGAAAACGGCGGCGGATCAATACACGCTGAGTTAGTCGGATTGGGGATCTGTGGCAGTGTACAGGTTAGCAATGAGGTGCCAGGACTGGTTGAGTCCCCACCACCGCAACCATATAAGAGGCTTGCCGCTATAGCTAGCCCGCTCAGTTTGAGCATTTTAAGCAGATTTAACATTATTTGCTTACTCCAAAATTATGCTTGTTTGGCCTGGCGCTCAGTGACTATGCCTGCCGGGCCGAATCGTAATGCCTTGTGCAATAGGGTTAGAATGAATACACCGCACCCAAGAAATACTGACGCCCAAAGTACTGTAGGGTGCCGGTCATGGCTTGCTGGCCAAAGTAACTCCTGGTGGGCTCATCCGTGAGGTTATTAACCTGAAACAACATCTTAAGATTGTCGTTAAACTGGTAACCAAACTGGAAATCCAACACTAGCTCGCTATCAAAGTTGGTGATTTGCTCATTAATCCCGACCTGACTAGAAACAAAAGGAGAGCGGTAACGGGCGTTGATCCGGGTATCTATACCCTCATATTCCCAAAAGAGCGTAGCGTTAACGACATTTTTGGATAAACCTTCAAAGGTGGTCTCAAAGGGTTCACCGCCAAGGCTATTAATTAACGATACTTCACTCTCGGTATAGGAGTAACTTAGCTGCGCCCCTAAACCAGAAAAGACACCGGGTAGGTCTTTAAATACCTGAGTCCAGGCGATTTCAGCCCCCCGGATATAACCGCCATTGCTATTGTTAACTGCGGTAAATAAAGAACCATTGCGCGTCGCTACCGGCACGCCTGACTCGATATCCGGAATGATAAAATCAGGTACCGGGAAGCCAGCAGCTTTAAAGTCAAACTCCGGTAATACATCGTCCTGAATAAAGGACTGAATATCTTTGTAGAACAGTGCGAATGCTAAGGCCCCCGAGCCGAAGTAATATTCCAGCGAAACATCATACTGATTAGCTTCAAATGGCCGTAAAAATGGGCTATTGGAGCTATTACCGGTAATTTCACCAGTATCGCTAATGTTAAATGACGTAACAGAGGCTAAGCGGTTAATTGGTGCCCGCGACATGACCTTGGCAGAAGCAAAACGCAATTGCCATTCGTCTGTCAGGGCTAAATTTAAGTTGAGACTGGGTAAGTGTTTAGTATATTTTTCACCCACGATATCGAAGGCGTAACGGGTATTAATTAACCCAGCCTGATCAGCAATATTTTGCGCGCCGCGCAAAGGATCGCCACCGACATCTGACAAATTAGTGGCACTTTGATCGGTGGTTACCCGCCGTACACCTACGTTACCCGTCAACGGCAACCCAAACAACTCGGTATCCAGGTTTACCATTATGTAACTTGCCAGCACATCTTCATAAACACGGCCACTTTCTAACACCGACCAGGGCGTGTTGACATTAGAATTAGGGTCACCATTGATGACATCAGGGTTACCCGCACCCCAAGACTGCACCGGCTGCGGCACACCTTGTGGGAACCAAGCTGACAAGGCTTTATCCAGGTCTATTGCTAAATAACTTGGATAAGCAGAGAAATCACCTTTAAAATCAACCACCTTTACCATGTCATTGGTTAAGCGTAGTGGTGGCTGCGATGTTAAGAAAGCCCCATCACTACCGTATTCAAATACCGAACGATCATTAGAGTAACGGCGGGCAGAATAACGCACACCCATTTCTAATGAGCGTACCAACGGTAATTCCAAATTAAAACTCAGATCGAGGCGCGCTGCATTCACCTCATCAGAGTTTACAAAGGGGTAGATGCCGTATTTGCTTACCATTAAACGGTTAACATCGGAAAATGCATCTGCCTGACTTAAACCCACAGCCGGTAAGTTCAAGCCGTTTAGCAAATAGTTAATTGACACGTTAGTGTCTAACACCGGATTAGCAACTGTGGCATCTTCAGCGACCAGTGACCATAACAAGCCATTACGGAAATCACTGCTGGCACGAGAGTGCGACACATCAAATACCAGGTTAACCCTATCGTTAATATCCCAGTCGGCTTTTACACCGTAGCTATGCACTTCATCGTAGTCGCGGTTATCATCGTTTACTATCTCAACCCGGGTAAATCCATTACGGGTGCGGCCTATGTTGCCACCAATAACAGAAGAGCCGTTATACACCGGGTTGGATACGCTGGCGGTGGCACCATCAAATATCACCCGGAAACCACGGGCAAAAGCTTCTTTGTCAAACTTAGAAATAAACACATCGCCTTTTAAACTAAAGGCATCATGTGGTTGCCATTCCAATGAACCTAAATAGCCATTGCGGGTTTCTTCGCCACCTAAATGCTGAATTTCAAAGCCTTCACTAATATATTCCGGGCTGCTGTCGTTATTAAGATCACGACTGGCATTATAAGCTAAGCCGATAAACTGAGTTGCCACGCTAGGCTGATACAACCGGGCATAACCTAAAGCCACGCCAAGGGTATCGTCCAGATATTTGCCCTGATAAGACAAACTAAAACGATGGCCCATTTCTTCGCCGTCGGGTACTTCGTTGGCTCTGTCGTTAAACATGCCGCGCAGGTTGGCGGTAACGCTATGCTGTTGTTGATTACTGAGTACGCTGGCGGTTTGCAGCTCTACCGTACCGGCTACCCCGCCTTCAATTAACGAGGCTTTGGGCGATTTATAGACCGCAGCAGAATTAATTAACTCTGACGGGTATTGATCAAACTCGATATTACGTTTGCCGCTGGTGGAAACCTGCTCGCGGCCATTCAGGGTAGAAAAAACAAAACCGCCCGACATACCGCGAATATTAATCTCGGCTGCCTGACCACCGGTACGTACCGCAGAAATACCCGGTAACCGGGTTAACGCATCAGCGATAGAGACATCCGGTAAGGCACCCAGATCATCAGCTGAAATGGTTTCTGATACCACATCACTAAAACGCTTAGTGTCTAACGAGCGGAATAAACTTTGTGCAAAACCGCGCACCTGTATTACTTCAATGTTGGTTTCTGTTGTTGCTGGTTCGCTATCTGGTTGCTGCGCCGATGCCGTGGCACCGGCCGTCAGCATAGCCAACGACAGCAGACTAAGCCTGAACGTAGTCATACCTATCTTCCCCGTCTGTGTTTTTATTGTACTTACATCCTCAACCTAACGCCGAAGCTGCAAGCTATTTGTTAGCTGATTAGTTATTGACCGTTATGGCGCATTTCGCAATATGAATACGTATTCAAAGCTGGGGCGTGGTGCAAAGCACACAACAAAAGCCCAATACTGGTGCATCCGGCATCATCCGGATAATTTAGCGCGGTGCTGCTTTGCAGCGCTCTGCGGGAATGCTATTTTGTATTGCAATAAATGGTTTGGCAGCGGAGTTTTGCTTTGAATCTTGCTTTTGGTAAACAATCGGTTTTTGTACGTAATCTGGAACAGTTGCTGGCGTACTTTTATAGCCCGAACCAAGCTTGTTATTATACTTTTGCGCAGGACTTTTTTAACCACCAACAAACACGCCAGCAAAGCCTGCATTTGGCCGAACTCAGCTGGCAACAAGCACAACAAGCCGGTGCCAAAACCGAGGTGCTACAACAAGCCCGCAAAGTATTTACCGATTTACAATACGAAGATGAAAAGCAGCGAGTGCAGCGCTGGAACAGTTTACGACAAGTAGCAGAGGCCTTGCTGCAACTCAGTGAAGGCAACCAACCCAGTGAAACGCTGACCTTAAGTGCGCGGTTGTTGGGTGGTTTACTGATTACTGCCGCCGCCAAACAACGTAAAACCCTCCTGATCGAGTATGCCTATAAACCCTGTTATCGGGCGTTATTAACACTCAGGTTGTTAGACGATTTGCTACAACAAAAAATCCTGAAAGAGCCGCAGTGGCAACAGTGGTATGACAATCGCAATTTAATTACCCCCGAACGCTGCCCTTATCGCCAGCAATTGCAAATCCCGATAGTCATGGCATGTATTATTCAGCATTCCGGGCAATTGGATATCGCTGCCCAGCGGGTACTTACCGAGCACGATGCCAGCAACAAAGCCGATAGAGCATTGGCGGCTGAGGAGCGCACACGTTATCTTGAGTTAAGCCAGCAAGGTGGCCTGAGTTTATTGCAGTTTGGGCTGGGTGATCTGCCTTATCGCGGCAACCACCGTGAACAGCGCGAGCAACATCAGCAGTTGCAACACTATTTGATGAGCCAGTTACACCGTTTTTTAACCGCCAGCCCGGAAACGCCATTAGGTAGTTTGTTTAAAGTGCCACAAGCCTATGCTTCTGTTGTACTGCCAGGCAGGAACCGTTACAACTACGACGCCCTACCCCGCGCCGCCTTGTTATTGCGAGAGGCGGTACATCGTGGTGAATATAATGGTGTATTGGTTGATCGGCTGTTTCGCATGCTCGGCCTGTTTCCGCAGGGTTACGGTATTGTCTATACCCCGTTGGGTGATGATGGCAAACCGCAGCTTAAATATGAATTTGCTATTGTAAATAGCCTATACCCAGAAAAGCCCGAGCAACCAGGCTGTCGGGTAGTCAGCCGCAATCAGCAATATCGCAATACCGGTTACAATATTAATTTAAGTACTGAGCTTAATTTATACTTTAAACCGGCCCGGGATCGCTTAAAAGCCTTGCCCGAGAAACGCCTGAAAGAGCTACTAAACGCGCTTTATCAAGATGGTGAAGCACAATACGCCCGCAAACTACTGCCACATTGCTGGCAACCGGATAACTTCTTTAGCGTTCCCGAAAACCAGAATTTGTGGCATAACGCCGAGCAGCGGCAGAACTAGTGCTCTAGTATCTTATCTCCCTGCACGGCAATTTCATCGTAAATAGTACCGGTCAACAAACCGAATACGTATGCATTACCTTGTCTCTGTTAGCTAAATGTATAAACCTAACCCAGTAAAGGAATTTCCTGTAGACAGGTTTTATCAAAAATAAGAGAGATTAAAATGCCTAAATTAATACTAAAACCGCTGCTAGTCGCATGTATAGCTGCGACTACGTTGCTATACAGCAGCCATACCCTGGCTTATTGTCCGCAAACATCGGATCCGAGCCCTAAAGGCCCTATAGCACTCAATGAACAAGGCGAATTTGTACCCGGCTGGGCGAAAAGTGCGGTGTGGTATCAGGTTTTCCCAGAACGTTTCCGTGATGGTGATCCATCAAACAACCCAAGAGTAGCCGATATTGCTGGTGCCGATCCGGTGGAAGAGCCCAAAGTATGGCAGGTACACCCCTGGGGTAGCGACTGGTATAAACTACAGCCCTATGAAGTGCAAAATGGCGAGCCGGAGCTGTGGAAACACCTGCTGCGCCGCCGCTATGGTGGCGACTTACAGGGCGTTATCGACAAGCTTGATTACATTAAAGACATGGGTTTTAACGCTATTTACCTGAACCCGGTATTTGATGCGCCGTCACTGCATAAATACGATGGAGCCAGCTTTCACCATATCGACCCTAACTTTGGCCCTGATCCAGACGGCGACCGTGCCCTGATGGCAAAAGAAAACCCGCTGGATCCGGCTACCTGGGTATGGACCAAAGCCGACGAACTGGCACTGGAGCTGATTAAACAGGCGAAACAGCGTGGCATAAGAGTGATTTTCGATGGCGTATTTAACCATATGGGCATTAACAGCTTTGCGTTTCAGCACCTGAAACAGCATCAGCAAGACTCACCTTACAAAGACTGGTTTACCGTACACAGCTTCCGCGATGAAAAAACCGGCACCGAATTTAGCTACGAAGGCTGGTTTGGCGTGTCATCGTTGCCTGAATTTAAAGAAGACGAAAATGGCCTGGTAGCCGGCCCGCGCGATTATATTTTTGCCGCCACCGAACGCTGGATGAACCCCAAAGGGAAAGGCGCCGAATATGGCATAGATGGCTGGCGGCTGGATGTGGCTTTTTGTGTGGCGCATGGTTTCTGGAAAGACTGGCGACTACATGTAAAAAACCTGAACCCGCAAGCCTATATTACCGCCGAGCTGGTGATGCCGCCCGAGCTGGTAAAACCTTACCTGCAGGGGGACGAATTTGATGGCGAGATGAACTACAACTTTGCCTTTACCGCCGCCGAGTTTATGTTTAACCCGCCGCCGCACAGCATTACCGCCAGCGAGTTTGACACTAAGCTAGCTGAAATGCGCGCCCTGTACCCGAAAGGTGTGGCCTATGTAACGCAAAACCTGTTTGGCAGCCACGATTCTAACCGCATCGGCTCGCATATTGTCAACCGGGGTATTGGCAACTTCCGTGACTGGGGCAAATACTTTGAGCTTTCGCAGGTAGGCAATAATCCGGATTATCAGGTGCGTAAACCGAATGCCGCAGAAATCCGCCTGCAACAGCTGTTTGTCATTTTTCAGATGACCTACGTTGGCGCACCTATGGTGTACTACGGCGATGAAGTCGGTATGTGGGGTGCTAACGACCCGGATGACCGCAAACCGATGATCTGGGAAGATATTAAGTACGAAGACGAAGTCACCAACCCGGACGGCAGCAAACGCCCGGCCGATAAAGTCGCGGTAAATAAGGAACTGCAACAGCACTACCGCAAACTGATTCAGCTGCGTAACACGCTGCCGGCGTTACAACTGGGCGATTTCAGCACCCTGCTGGTTGATGATAAAAACAACCTCTATGGTTTTGAGCGTCAGTATCAGCAGCAGCGGGTAAGGGTGATTCTGAATAACAGCGATAAGCCGCAGCAAGTAACACTGAACCGCGACCAGTTGAACTGGCAGGAGCAGCTTGACCAACTGCCGGTAACGGTAAATGGCGATACACTCCGCCTGACCATTCCTGCGAAGTGGGGAGCTGTGCTGGTGGCGCAGTAAAACTGTATTATAAAAAACTGTCAGATACAGCAAGGGGTTCTCAGGAACCCCGATTTTCTCTTTATAACACCTAACACCGCTGTAATTATCAGACGGTGTTAACCAGATATTCCTCCGCCCGCTGGATTGCCCCGGAATAGCAAACTCAGCTATACATTAAATGCCGGTGCCATAAGCTGTTGTTCCTGTTTTGGTATTTTCAGCGTTGTAGCAAGTTGCTGCCATTTTCTGACACTTTGCATCACTTCCTGATATATACGCAATGCATCCTGCCTGCTGAGCTGAAAAAAGTCGATAACCTCAAAAGCAAGATCATAGTTAAGGCTGTTATCCGCTTCATTAATAGCCAAATGCAGGCCGGAAGCAGATGGTACAGGGTTAATATCATAGGCCGGTGATAATATCCAGCCACCCGTCTGATAAATAAAACCATGATTACGCAGGTGATCATCCGTATTAGACACAGCAATATAAAACACTATGCGCCGCCACAGCTGGGCCAGATCCTGTCGGGTATTGGCACCTTGCTCTGTCAGAAACTGAGCAAGCTCCAGATAGCTGGCTTCGTAATCGCCATCATAATAGCCCAGTTGTGTCATAGCAGAGGTAAAGTGTTTCCGCCCCGTTCTGGTTCGATCAAAACGCCGGGTCAGAAAGGTGTGGTGGTGACTATTAAAACGTTGAATGTAAGAAGGTGCCATTTCAATACCGGCATCCAGCGCCAGCCGGTAGGTTAAATGTTCCCATGCGGCGATATCGTAATCGTCATAACGGCTGGGAAACTTGGCAATCCAGAGTTGTTGCTGCTCATCAATGATGCTGGCCTTAGGTCTGGCACCTCCCAGAGAAGAACCCGGCGACATCAGCATAAACAACCACTTCAGATAATCAGGATCATCCATATTGTTGTTAGTTTCTATTTGTATAGCGGCATATTCCAGTTCACGAAGCGCCGATAAAGGAGGGGCAGCCAGTTGTACGTTATTATCCAGAAACGGGCCATCAGGCTCTGTTTTAAACCTGAGCGCCCCCAGACGGTTAGTATCATGTACGCCAAGCAGGTAATCTACCTCATTTAATGTTTTAACTGGCTTTTGGTGCTGACGTGCGAGTAGCGCTTCCCGGCGCTTCATAAGCAAGCGCCCCCAGCGATCCGGGCAGGAATCTAAGAATATGCGAAAGTTTTTATTATTCGGGCTATGCTGCTGCCCCTGATACAGATTCAGCTCAGGATCAATTTGCTGTGCGTAAGGGGATACCAGCCAGCTTTTATCATAGGCAAAACTGAAATGTTCCTTATTTTTAGTAATGTCAGACTGTAACACTCCAACCAGCAATGGCTCTGACAGTGTTTCCCAATCAGCATATACCCACACGCGCTTATTCATCTTTTTTTGCTCTGTTACCCATTTTAGCTGTTTTGGCTGTTCGCAACAGTTCAATATCCTGTAGCTTGCGCCCCAGTTCATCATCTCTGGCAACCGCAGCTAAATCAGCACTCAGGCCCAGTACTGCCAACACCGCCAGATAATGACCAATAGAAACAGAAGAATCACCTTGTTCGATTTTCCGGATGGTATTGCGACTTAATCCGGTACGCTCCGAGATTAGTGTCTGGGTATAGCGCCGGCGTTTACAGGCTAACCGGATGTTTTCCCCCAGCTGAGACAGATACCCCTGATTTTTAGGAAACACCACTGCCTTGCGTCGCTCAGATATTGAATTGATCACTATAGATACCATAATAGTATTTTTTGGTAATCATAGTGATCAATATTTTCAGTGTAAAGGAAAAGCAACAAAACCCTGCTCACAATATGCAGAATCACGGCTTTTTATGCTCAGAGAAATGAAAAACCGGCTTATCCTGGGTGGATAAATCGTAGAAAACTCAATACCAGCTCAAAAAAATGCCGCTCCCTGTTGAGGGAGCGGCGTTCATTTTTCTGGTTTTTCAAAAACTGAATTTATCAGAACTTGTAGTTAATGCCCAGCATGTAATTGCGGCCATAGTTCTGGTAATCCACTACCCGGCGCTCATCACCACCTTCATAGGTAACAAAGGGTTCGTTGGTCAGGTTACTCACTTGCAGCAAGACTGACAAACCATACAGTGCATCGATACCTGATGATGAGAAATCGTAACCAATCTGCGCATCTACCAGCGTTTCACCTTTAAAGCTGCGGCGGTTCCGCTCCAGCGCATGGTCGGCCACTTCACCCAGGAATTTAGAGCGTTTTCTCAGGCTGGTACGGAACTGCCAGCCATTGTCTTCATAGTAGAAAGTGGCGTTGTACACTTCTTTGGATAAACCACCCAGTTGCTCTTTGTCTGCACCCGGTTCTTTCCGTACTGAACTATCGACAAAGGAAGCGCTCAGGATCATACCGAAAGGTGACAGCACATCAGCAATGGCTTTACCAGACAGTGATAACGACACCTCTGCCCCTTGTACGCTGCCACCATCCCCATTTGCCGAACTGGTAATATAACCCTGGCGTAGCGCAGGTTCTGCACCGTCTACAGCAATACCGTCAAAATTCGCCAGGATCGATTCCTGATAAACGAAGTTTTCCAGATCTTTGTAGAATACTGCGACAGCAAAATAGCCGACATCATCAAGATAGCGCTCAAAGCTTAAATCGTACTGCTTAGCCAGCCAGGGGCGCAGTGCCGGGTTGCCGCCACCACCAGACCAGGGTGACTCGGCCAGGTCTGTGCTGGTTGCTTTGGTGGCATCGTAACCGAAATCACGGCTGACGTTCAGCTGATCCATTCTGGCGCGGGCCAGTACCCGTGCAGCACCAAATCGTACATAGTGATTGTTGGCAACTTCAAAACGCAGGTTCATGCTGGGTAGCACTTCGGTAAATTTATCACCGCCGGTAATGGTTTCACGTAACCAGACCCCATCTACTTCTCTAGCAGCAGATCCCACAGATTGCTGATCAGTTTGTACTACCTGCACCCCGATATTACCCGCTAGCGGAATATCAAAAATCTCAGTATCCAAATCCAGTTTAACAAAGGCGGTCAGTACATCTTCTGAGACTTCCCACGGGGCAACAGAGCGTACCGGATCGACGAGTGCGGCATCAACCTGGGTATAGATACCGCTGTTGTAAAGTGACAGCGCATCATAGGCAATCATATCGCCCATACCGATAAAGCCCAGTCCAACGGTACCCTGCCGGAATTGCTCCGGTACTGCAACACGGTTCGGGTAATCATTTAAGGTCAGGTAATAACCTCTGTTCAGCTTGCTTTTAGCACGCTCTGAATAATTAACCCCAAATTCCACGGCGCTGAAAACGCCTTCTTCCAGGATACGGCGGGCACTCAGCTTAACCGCTTTCATCTCATCTTCGATTTCCGGGCGGTTTAAGAAGCCATCCTGGGCATCACTGTCCGGAACTGCATTCGGGTTACCCCAGTCGCGGGCGGCGCCAAGTTGGATCAGGTTGTAATCGGCATAATTCAGTGACGGCGTGAACACTGCCGTGCCGTTGGCATTCATCTGATAGCGCAGGTCATCTTTTAAACCACCGGCATCACCACGGCCGGTACCGGCATAAGTTTCCAGTGCCATGTCTGATCTTTTGGCTCTGGAAAAGCTCAGATCCGCTTCTGCAGTCCACAGTGTGTTGACATTGAACTTATTGTTCCAGCCCAGCGATAAGATGTTGGCATCACGCAGGTTATAGTCGTTACGAACCAGTGTTTTAGCCTGATTGACTAAGCCTTCGGTAACAAAGCCATTACTGACAGTAATCGGGGTAATGTCATGGCCACCCCAGGCTGCCGGGATCTCAATCCCTCTTAGTACCTGTTCATCCTGGAAGTCGGTGTAATAAAAATCAAATACCGAGGTAAAACGGTCGTTTGGCCGGAATTCCAGCGTAGCCAGAATACCATCGCGTTTCAGCTCACTGGAGCGGACATACGGCTTGGCACCGCCCAGTACCAGATCGCCATTGTCATTTTCCGGGTAACCCCAGGCGTTCCAGCGTTCTTCCTGTACCGGAGATGACATGCTGGTTAAGCCAAGCACCAAACCAATAGTACCATCGGCAAACTGGTCAATATAGGTAAAGCCAGCCCGATAACCATTGGCACTGATATCCGGGTTCAGTGAGCCCAGATCATTACGCTCACCACGCAGGTTAATGGCAATCGTCTGTTCGCCATGTGCCAGCGGGCGGATGGTACGCATATCAACACTACCGCCCAGCCCTTGTGCCATAACAGAGGCATCCGGTGTTTTATAAACCAGTACGCCGGATAATAACTCTGATGGATACTGGTCAAACTCAATACCGCGGTTATCGTTTACGGTGACTTGCTCGCGGCCGTTTAACATCGCCGTGTTATAGTCTTCACCCATACCACGGATAGAAATAACGTTAGCGCGACCATTCAGGCGCTGTGCAGTCAGGCCCGGCAAACGGGCAATCGACTCCGCTACGCTGACATCAGGTAGCTTACCAATGTCTTCGGCAGACACCGCCTCGACAATAGAATCCGAGCCAAGTTTTAACATCTGTGAATCTTGCAAGCTGCGGCGAAAGCCTGTTACCGAAATAACTTCTATCTGCTCTTCCTGTGCTTGCGGCGTTTGCGCATCAGCGGTTGCTTGCGCGAAAGCCTGTGAGCTGGTACCCGCTGCTGCCAGTGCCAATGTCAGCATACTGAGTTTAAATTTATTCATAACCCTATCTACCCCGGTCTGTTGTTGTTTTATCGCTGCAAAATCCGTAAGCCTTGCTGACAGCGCTTGACTGAAAGTTTTCAGCTTCGGTTTCGCCATGCTCATTTATTAAACTTATTCGGGCGCCAGCTCAATATGAATACGTATTCATAGTAAAAAAGACGCACAGACAGGGTGCAAATCACCCCCATACTGCACTATTGTTGTGCGCAACAACATAAGCTAAGTCTAGCGCATCGGGCGATACATGCGCTGTATTTAAGCTCAAAAACGGACAGCGGCACGGATCTTTGCACCGAAATGAACTGCATACGTATGCAGCATATTTCCTATTTGCGGGGGGCTGTTTATGCTTGTCGCGGTAAAGCCAGAACATCCGGTGGCAAAATTGCAGGTAATATATGGAACAACTTAAACAGCTTGCTAGTCTGGCGGGCTTGCAAGATAGCTATGTGCACGCTAATGGGCACACAGAACATATAGCGCTGCCAATACAGCAGGCTATTTTGCGCGCGATGGGTTTTGATCTGAGCAATGAGCAGAGCATAGCTACGCATATTCAGCAATTACAGCAGAGTCTCTGGCAGGAGCAACTGGCACCGGTTACCCTTTGTAGTGCAGGCAATCCGCTCATTGTCCGTTTACAGCTGGCTGCGAGCACTGCAAGTAGCCAATGGCAATGGCAAATAACGCAGGAAAATGGCGAGTTACTGCAAGGTGAACTCATCTTGCAACCCAAAGATATTGTTGCCGAATTTCAAAATGGTACAGACAAGATACTGGCATTTGATCTGACACTCACAGCAGACCTGACCACTGGCTATCACCAGTTACAGCTTTTTGATGGTGAGCAACACCTCACGCAGCAACTTATTGTTAGCCCGGCACGTTGCTTTCAACTGCACGACAGCGCAATTTTGCATAAAACCATGGGCCCGGCCATTCAATTGTATGCCGTACGCTCAGCGCGAAATTGGGGCATTGGCGATTTTGCCGACCTAAAAAACATGGTTGCGCCACTGGCTGCGCAGGGTAATGATTTTATTGGTTTAAACCCACTGCACGCGCTCTACCCTCTGCTACCGCAAGATTGCAGCCCGTACAGCCCGAACAGTCGGTTATGGCTCAATACCCTGTATGTGGCGCTAGATGAAACGCCGGAGTTTCAACATTCTGCTAAGGCACAGCAATTAGTTGCTACAGACGATTTTCAGCAACAACTCGCCGCTTGCCGCGCCACAGCAGATGTGGACTATCCGGCCGTGGCGGCGCTGAAAGCGCAAGTTGCTGCGATACTTTACCAACAATTTAAAAGCCAGCAGTTGGCTACCAACAGCCCCAGGGCGCAAGAGTTTCAAGCCTTTTTGCAACAAGGCGGTGATAATCTCCAGCAAATGGCCATCTTTAAAGTGCTGCAAGGCACCTTATTTTGGCAAGATAATGCCATGGCAGCCTGGCAGCAATTTCCGGCAGAATACCAAAACCCGCACAACCACGCCGTGCTGCAGTTTGCCAAAGCGCATGCCGAGCAAATTAACCAGCAGCTTTACCTACAATGGCTGGCACAGCAACAACTCGCCGAGGTGAAAGCGGAGTGCCGTAAACAAGGTATGGCGATTGGTTTATATTGCGATGTAGCCGTAGGCACCAGCCGCAGCAGCGCTGAAAGTTGGGTTGCGCCCGAAGATTTTCTGCTGGATTTAAGCGTAGGTGCCCCACCGGATATTATGGCACCCAAAGGCCAAAATTGGGGTTTGCTGGCTTATAATCCGATTACACTCAGAAAAAAAGCCTATCAGCCCTTTATTGAACTGATCCGCGCCAATATGCGCAATGCCGGCGCCTTAAGGCTAGATCATGTTATGGCGTTACTACGTTTATGGTGTTGCCCATTAGGTGCCGATGCTACCCAGGGCGCGTATATTGGTATGCCTGCCCAAGCGCTGTTCGCCATTTTAGCACTGGAAAGCCAGCGCAATCATTGTGTGGTAATTGGGGAAGATTTGGGCACTGTGCCGGTTGCGATCAGCGAACTGATGCAGCGTTATCAGGTACTATCGTATCGGGTGTTTATGCTGGAGCAAAAACACGGTAGCTATCAGCATTGTGATCAAACCTATCCACCACTGGCGCTGGCAACAGTCACTACGCACGATATGCCCACTCTGGTTGGGTTCTGGCGCGAACATGACTTAGCCCTACGGCATAAGCTGGATCTCTTCCCAAGCCCGGCGGTAGCAGATAATTTGCATCAATTGCGTAAAGACGAGAAGCAGTTATTGCAGCAACATTTGGGCTTGCATGAACCTGACCCGGGCAACTTAGTCAGGGCCTGCCATCTTTATACTGCCGCCACACCGGCTCAGCTGTTTGCCTATCAGTTAGAAGACTTAGTGTTGCTGGATACCCCGGTGAATATCCCCGGTACCAGTACTGAGTATCCAAACTGGCGCCGTAAACTGCCGCAGAATATTGAAGATATTTTAAACCAACCAGACGTACAGCAATTACTGGCCGAGATGAAGCAAGCCAGAACATAAGGTTAAGCTCCAGCCGCTCAGCAGAGCGGCTGGGACTTTTTCTCACAAGCCCAACCGCTTGCCGCTCCTTACGGCCAGACTCGGCCATCCCCTCGCAATACTTAAAAGCGTAAATAGCATTTTGCACCTGATTAAGGTACACCTCCTACCCTGAGGATCACTATTAACCTGCATTATAAAAAAAAACAAAAAGGTAACGTATTTTGGCAACTTCACTAACCTGACAAGGTTACTACAATGATTATCGGGTAAGTTGGCTATTCGGCACCGAAGTAGGAAACGTCGGCCTGTCCAGCACCTGTACAAACAATGCTGCCGCTACATTCCTATAAATGTGCCCTAGAATAATAGTGTCACGGCCCAATTGTTTGATTTACATAATTATTAAAAAATCACAAGGGGACATAAAGGAAATGAAACACAAAAAAGCGTTACCCGGTTCAACACTCTCTAACACAACACTTACGCGAAAAATTTTTACTAAAACCGTGCTGGCCAGAACTGTTTCTATACTACTGACCGGCGCTGTGGGCATGCCAGTCTATGCACAGCAAGCCTCCAACCAAGCTGAAGCCGACACCGCCGAAGTAGAAGTGATCATGGTGCGCGGCGTCCGCTCCAGTATGCAGGAAGCCGCGTCGATTAAACGTTTATCGATGGGGGTAGTGGATGCCATCTCCGCCGAAGATATAGGTAAGTTCCCGGACACTAACCTAGCCGAGTCACTACAGCGAATTTCCGGTGTTTCTATTAGCCGCAACAATGGTGAGGGTACAGAAGTAACCGTGCGTGGCTTTGGCGGTGATAACAATATGGTGACCTTAAATGGCCGCACCATGCCATCAGCAACCACCTACGGCGCCGGCTCAGGCGCAGATGCCTCAACCCGCGGCGGCAGTGCCCGTGCTTTTGATTTTTCTAACTTAGCTTCAGAAAGTATCCGGGCAGTAGAAGTCTATAAGACCGGTAAAGCCAATATTGCTACCGGCGGTATTGGTGCCACCTTGAACGTTAAAACCGCTCGACCGCTAGATACCGAAGAAACTGTAGCCAGTGTCGGTTTAAAAGCCGTACACGATACCACCAATCGCACTGGTAACGATGTGACACCAGAAGTCTCTGGTATTTTTAGCCACACGCTGGACAATGGCAAATTTGGGGTAAGTTTATCGGCCAGCCACCAGCGACGTGACTCTGGCTATACCGGTGCCACAGTAAATGACTGGCAGGTGGATTATTGGGATGATATCGCCGATCTTGATCGCACCTGGAATAACGTAGACACCGAAGTAAGAAATGCGCCTTCCCAAGGCCAGCTCTATGCCAGACCTAACGATATCCGCTATGCGTTCTCTAATACTCAACGCGAACGCGACAATGCTCAGTTAACACTGCAATTTCGGCCAAGAGATAACTTTACTGCCACTGCAGATTACACCTTTGCAGAGAACAATTTGGTTGAACATCGCGGTGAAGTCGGTAACTGGATGCAAACCGGCAATAACACCCGTGTGGTAGAGTTTGACAACAACACCGTGAAAACCCCGTCTTATATCCAAGAAGTGTATTCAGGCGCGGTTGACGAAGGTTACGAGCAGCAATGGCGCGAACAAACTAACACCCTTAAATCAGCCGGTTTAAACCTGGAATATCAGGTCAATGATGCACTCACTCTACTACTAGATGCCCATAGTTCAGAGATGTATAGTCGCGGCACGGGGCCGCGTGGCTCGGGCGAATTAGCAGTAGGACTTGGCGCACCGATTGTTACCTCTAGAGAGTGGTTTTTTGGTGCGACCTTACCTACTTATCAGAATGTTTATGATGACAGAACACCTGGGAAAGGTGCGAATGCCAATGGTATCGTTGATGCGGGCGATGTCGGCTCCTCAATTGCCCGCATTCGTAATGCCAGCCAGGAAAGTAAAATTAAACAAGTTAAGCTAGACGGTATCTATGAGTTGAACGATGGCCGCTTTGATTTTGGTGTAGAAATGCGCCAAATGGAATCACGCTCAATGCAAACCGCCGGCAACAATATTGCGCTGGGTAACTGGAACGTGAATAATCCCGGCGAATTTGGTGACTTAATTCAGCCATTTGATTTACCAGGTGAATTTAAAGATCATCACGTTCGCTCCGGCGGCTATGGCTTTATTGCCGATCCACGAGCCCTGTATGATGCGGCGCTTAGCCTTTACCCTGGGATTCCTACCAGTGTTGAAAGCGCGCTGTCTTATGATGATATCGTCAAAGAAGACACTACCGCAGTCTACTTCCAAGTGGCCTTAGGTGGCGAGATTGGCGGTATGCCATTTGATGTGCTAACGGGTCTACGGTATGAAAAAACCAAATCTGAATCCAGTTCATTAGTTAGCTCCATCTACTTCCAGTGGGAAGACAATAACGATATTTACGCCTATGTAGATTCCGATATCCCGGCTGAGGCCGTTAACGCCAATAATGATTATGATTACTTATTACCAAGCTTAGATGTTAGCTTGCACTTAAGTGATGATCTGATTAGCCGTTTTTCATTTAGTAAAACCATTGCCCGGGCTGGTTTAGGTAGTTTAGGGGTGTCAGCGTCTAACTTTGGTGGTGGTGGTGGCTCAACCTTGCTGGGCGCACAGCCAACGGCCAATGCGTCTAACCCAGCACTATTACCACTGGAATCAACAAACTATGACTTATCGCTAGAGTGGTATTACAACCCTGCCAGCTATATGTCAGCAGGCGTATTCCAGAAAAATGTTATTAACTTTATTGGTAGTCGTCAGGTTGATCAACCCTTGCTGGGTATTAAGGATGTTACTGCCGGGCCACGCGCCTTAGCCGCTGCGCAAGCAGTGCGGGATGCTGGCTTCCCGTTAGATGACACTTACTTGTTTGCCATGATGGCCTTTACCGAATACCGCAACCATCCGGATATGATTGCCCGTTACGGCGCTAACCCGCAGTTTACTGGCACGCAGGAACAAATTGATTTTCTGGCCAGTAACCCAGGCTTTGATTTGCGGGCAGTCGATGGCGATCCGGAAATGGTCTTCCGCACCAACACCCCCGATAACAACCGGGAGGCTAAAATTTACGGTGCTGAATTTGCTATCCAACATTTCTTTGGCGAGAGTGGCTTTGGCATACAAGCCAACTACACTATAGTGCGTGGTGATATTAGCTTTGACAACAATGCCAACCCTAATGACTCGCAGTTTGCCTTGATTGGGTTAAGCGACACCGCCAACCTGATTGGTATTTACGAAAAAGACGGCTGGCAAGCCCGGCTGGCATGGAACTGGCGCGATAAATATTTGGCCGAGATCAACAAAGGAGGCTCTAATAACCCAAGGTATGACGAAGCCTACTGGCAAATTGATCTTAACGTCAGCTACGATGTTAATCCGCAGCTGACGGTATTTGCTGAGGTGATAAACCTAACCGGTGAAAGCAGTCGCTCACATGCCCGTAACGAGGCAATGATGTGGTATTTGACCGAGTTGGGGCCGCGTTACCAGATCGGTCTGCGTTACGACTTTTAAGCTAAGAAGCCAGAAACAGGCCGCTGTGTTGGCGGCCTGTTCTCTATGCTTATAAAGCACAATAACGACAGGATTTCAGCATGAGCCAATTTCAGCTGTTAAATAATATCGACCATCACGATACCAAGGTGCTACACCACTTTGCCAAGCGCTATGGTGATAACCTTAGCAGTATTACGGTATTTCCTACGGAATTTGCCGAGCTGCAAAAAGAGTATGCCATAGTAGTACGCCACAATGCCGACACCGACAGTTTTTATGCGGTGGTGTTACTCGGCTTAGCGGCAGATGAAAATCTCTACCTGAGCGACCAGCAAACTAATGGCTGGGATGCCCGCTATATTCCCGCCATGTTGGAGAAAGGCCCGTTTCGGATTGGCTTTCAGCAGCACGGGCAAAGCCGCGAACCAGTGGTGCATATCGATAACCAGCACCCGAAAGTGAATACCCAGCACGGCCAACCGTTGTTTTTAGCCGAAGGCGGCAACAGTAGTTATTTACAGCATATTACAGCGCTGTTGCAGCGGATTCATCAGGGTATGGCACTGGCACCCGCTATGTTTAAAGCATTACACCAACTGCAATTACTGCAACCCATTAATATTGATTTTGACTTACAACACGGTGAAAAACACCGCTTAACCGGCAATTACTGTATTGATGCCAGCACACTGGCGGCGCTACAGGGCCCGACATTAGAGCAACTGCATCAGGCAGGCTATTTGCAACCGGCCTTTGCTATGCTGCACTCGATGAGCAATATTAGTAGCCTGATTGAACGCAAAAACCGCCAACTGCAAGCCGCTACCCGGTTGGCCTGATTAACCTATGCCAGGTAAACTATGCTAAGTGAGATACCGCATTGCCGGGTGATTGCCGACTGCCAGCCTGATCAAATCCCAACAGAGATCCTGAATGGCAACGAGCCAGTGTTACTAAAAGGCCTTATCCGTAATTGGCCAATGGTACAGTTGGCTGCACAAGGCCCCACCATGGTCGCCGATTACTTGCTAAGCCACTATAACGGCCAGCCAACTCAGGTATATCGGGCAGCACCGGGCTTAAATGGCCGGTATTTTTATAATGAGGATGCCACCAAACTCAATTTTGAAATTAGTTTAGGACAGATTGATCAGGTACTACGCGATATTCTGGCCTGGCAGGACTTGCCCGAGCCCCCTTCGGTTTATGTGGCCTCTAACCTGCTCCGCAGCCATTTTCCTAGCTTACCCGATCATTTGGCGCTGCAACTGCCAAAGCCAGACTTGCACTATGCTACGGAGCCTGAGCGGATCAGCATCTGGCTTGGTAACCGCTCACTGGCTGCCTGCCACTATGATACCTCGGAAAATCTAGCTTGCTGTGTGCTGGGTAAACGCCGCTTTACGTTGTTTCCGCCAGAGCAAATTGCCAATTTATATCCGGGACCATTGGAACCTACACCCGGTGGTCAGGTGATTAGTATGGTCGATTTCGAGCGACCGGACTTGCAACGTTTTCCAAGCTTTCCACAAGCTATTGCCGCCGCCCAGATAGCCGAGTTGGAAAGCGGTGATGCGCTCTATTTACCCAGTATGTGGTGGCATCAGGTGGAGGCACTAAGCCCTTTTAATATCCTGGTAAATTACTGGTGGAGCAGTGCGCCACGCTATACCGGCTCGGGCATGAACTTGCTGTATCACGCCCTGCTCTGCCTGCGCGATAAACCGGCGCATGAACGTCAAGCCTGGCAGGCTGTGCTGAACTATTACATTTTTGATGAGCCCAAACAGGCCGCACAGCACTTACCCGTTGCCGCCCGTGGCGTACTGGGTGAATTAGATGAGCTGCAGGCGCGGCAACTCAGAGCCATGTTACTTAACCGGTTAAACCGCTGAGATAAGGAATCTATTGTGCTAACTAATAGTGTGCAAACTAACAATGTGCAAACCAACAGTAAGCAAACCGATACAAGCCAAGCACCTGGTGTAAAAAAAGTGGTGATCGCCGGTGGTGGTACCGCCGGCTGGGTGGCCGCGGCCGCCTTATCAAAACGCTTAAAAGGTTTGGTAGAGGTCGTGCTGGTAGAATCCGCAGAGATCGGCACGGTTGGTGTGGGAGAGTCCACCATACCGCCGGTGCAATTATTTCATAATTTGTTGGGTATCGACGAACAAGAGTTTATGCGCGCTACCGATGCCACCTTTAAACTGGGTATTTCTTTTGAAAACTGGGGGCGGCAGGGCGATCGCTATATCCACCCTTTTGGCAAAACCGGTCAGGGTAGCTTTTTAGCCGACTTTCAGCATTATTACCTGCATGGCCTGCAACTAGATATCAATGCGCCGCTGGGTGATTACTGCTATGAACACAGCGCCGCCAACGCCGGCAAATTTGCCAAAACCGACAGTGCCAGCCTGAGCTACGCCTATCATTTAGATGCGGGCCGCTATGCCCGTTTTTTGCGGCGTTTTAGTGAAGCACAAGGGGCCGTAAGAATTGAAGGCAAGATTGCTCAGGTACAGCAGCAGGTTAATGGCGATATCCGCGCATTGATCTTAGAAAGTGGCGAAGAAATTACTGGCGATTTATTTATCGACTGCACCGGCTTTCGCGCCCTGTTAATTGAACAAACGCTTAATACCGGCTTTGAACGCTGGGATCACTGGCTGCCCTGCAATAAAGCGGTAGTGGTACAAACGGAATCGGCTGCCAATTTACCACCTTATACCCGCGCTATCGCCCACGACAGTGGCTGGCGCTGGCAAATTCCGCTGCAACATCGGGTAGGTAATGGGTTGGTTTATGCCAGTGACTACCTTAGCGATGCGCAGGCCGAACAACGATTACTAGCCAACATGGAAACACCGACGTTAATACCACCGCGGATGCTGAGCTATCAAACCGGGCGGCGCAAAAAGTTCTGGCATAAAAACTGTGTGGCGCTGGGTTTATCCAGTGGTTTTATTGAGCCCCTGGAATCTACCAGTATTTATTTGTTTATGAACGGCGTGATCCGGCTGTTACGGCTGTTTCCATTTAACGGTATAGCGCAACCACTGATTGACGAATACAACCAGCAGTCGATTAGCGAACTGGAAAAAATCCGCGATTTTATTATTCTGCACTACCACCAGACTGAACGTAACGACAGCCCGTTCTGGCAGTATTGCCGCACTATGCCGATACCCGACTCGCTGGCGCACCGAATGGAGCTGTTTCGTGCCAGCGCCCATGCCTTTCAAACTGGTGAAGAAATGTTCCGGCTGGAATCCTGGACCCATGTGATGCTGGGCCAGCGCCTGCAACCCCAGGCCTATCATCAGCTGGTTGCCAGCCTGCCAGCACAGGATCTGCGCAACCACTTGCAGCAAATTCGCGATACCATTCAGCGCGCGGTGGCGCGTTTACCCCAGCACCGCGACTTTATCCGGCAGTATTGTCCGGCAGAACCCGATTAGCCCCCGATTAAGCCTGCCGTTTTACTGCGGCAGCGCTAACTGGGCAGCAAAAGGCGAAGCCGGTAGCCCGGCGCTGTTATACAGCAAGGCATCCGGATTATCGGCCCAGCCATAGCGCACCTGGGTTGGCGCGGTAACTTTGGGGTGCGATAACCTCAGCTGATTGCTATTATGTTGCCACTCTGCCCAGTAAAACTGGCCGTCAGCACCGGCAATGGCCAAGCTTTGGCCATTGGCCTTTAGCTGCAGCGGTTGGTCAAAGGTTAGCACTAATACCTGCCCTTCTGCTGCTATTGTCTGCCATTGCGGCCCCTGATAAATTAGGTTTTCTTTTAACACGATAGCTCTGGCTGCTAGCGCCAGCCGCTGCCCTAAGGTCTTTTTATCTACCGGGTGAATATCGTTCCACTCGCCAGTATCAATGGCCACCACCATCGCCGTATGTGGTTCATCCTGCACCTGCCGCTGCGCCTCGCGTAACCCGGCCCAATGGCTATCAACCGGTTCGCTGCTTTTCTCCAGATAATTGGCTAATTGCACATATAAAAAGGGTAACTCAGGTTGCTGCCACTGTTTGCGCCAATCGTGGATCAGCGCCCGAAAACGCTTGGCATACTGCGGATAGCGGCCAACATTAGACTCGCCCTGATACCAGATCACACCTTTAATTGGCAGCTTAGTCAGCGGCGCGGTTAAGCCGTTAAATAAGCCCAGCGGTTGCCAGCGGATAAAAGTATCACCGGGCAACTGTTCTGCCGTGGCCGCGGTTTGCATACGCCAACTGCCACTAAGCGGAATAGACTGCTGATCCGTCCCCAGCCAATAAGGTTTATCCGGCATCAGACCGGTTTTACCATTGGTAGAGGTAATGCGTACCGCAATCAGATTGCTACCGGCCTGCAGCACACCAGCAGGTAAAGTATAACGGCGCGGTGGATATTGGTAGGTGGTATTGCCGACCAATTGACCATTAATGTACACCTCATCGGCGTCCACTATGGACCCTAAGCGCAAAGTATCTGCACTGGCCGCTTGTTCGGCACTAAGTTCCACCGTTTTTCGTAACCACCAGACACCGATAAAAGGCTCAGCTTTAAAACCGGGTACCGTAAATGCTTGCCAGCGGCTGTCGTCATAAAGCGGGGCATACCAAGGCGTTTCGCTGTTCAGGCCAGGATCGCGCTGCTGTAAATCGCCATACCAGCGGGCATTTTTAGCCTGATCTTCTGCAGTAATACGCGCTCTTAATGCCGGATCACGAAAACGTATCGCCTGTGCCAGCGCGTCGGGGAACGCTTGCAGCGCTTCCTCACTTAGCCAGGCCTCAACCGGTGAGCCGCCAAGGGCGTTATTTAGAATACCGATGGGCACGCCATTATGCTGATATAAATCACGGGCGAAATAATATGCCAGTGCAGAAAAGTCGCTAATGCTGTCCGGACTTGCCGCCTGCCAGTATCCGCCGCTAAGATCATACTGCGGGGCATCGAAGTTATATTCCTGTGGCACAGTAAACTGACGGATCTGCGGATAGGTTGCCTGTTGCAAATCTTCTGGATAAGCTTCGGCTAAGCGTGCCATCGGCATTTCCATATTCGACTGCCCCGAGGCCAGCCAGACATCGCCAAAACAAATATCATTAAGCTCAAGCCGGTTATGGCCAACCAGCGTTAACTGCTGACCGCAACCGGCCGCTTGCGCTGGCAACTTAAACTGCCATACACCGGCAACAGGCAGTACGCGGCCAAGCAAACTGCCGTTAAGATACAGGCTAACCTCTTCGCCATTCTCTGCCCAGCCCCATAAGGGGATCACCGTATCGCGCTGCAGTACCATGCCCTCTGCAATCAGTTTGGGCAGGCGAACATCGGCGCTGACCAGTGGGCAAAACAACACCATTAGCATGCTCAGCAGCTTAGTAGGTGTCGCCAAGCTAAAGCGTAATCTAGCTCCCATAATGACTCCTTTGTAGCCCGGCTTAATCCCGGTAAGGTATTAGGGTGCGGATCCGCCCCTTTTCGTCATACTGCAACTCGGCCATTTTTACCGAACGTAAATGGGTTATACCTTGCGACAGCACTGAGTCGTGGTAGAACAAATACCACTTGCCGTTAAACTCACAGATCGAATGGTGTGTGGTCCAGCCAACGACCGGTTCCAGAATGCGCCCCTGATAGGTAAAGGGCCCATAGGGGCTGTCGCCTATGGCATAACAAATAAAGTGCGTATCGCCGGTAGAATAGGAAAAATAGTATTTACCCTGATATTTATGCAGCCAGGAGGCTTCAAAAAAGCGCCGCTCAGTATCACCGGCCAGCAAGGGTTCGCCCTGTTCATCTAGAATCACAATGTCCCGCGGTGCTTCGGTAAACTGCAACATATCGTCGGTTAATTTAGCTACTTTCGGACACAGCGCCAGTTCAGACGCGTGCGGCTCGGCATAGTGTTCACTAAACTGGTTGTCGCGGTACTGTTGTAACTGCCCACCCCAGATGCCACCGAAATAGAGATAGTAGCTGCCGTCATCATCGGCAAATACCGCCGGATCGATAGAATAACTGCCCGCTATCGGCAAGGGTTGTGCCGTAAAGGGGCCGGTTGGGCTGGTACTGCTGGCCACGCCAATCTGAAAACGTCCAGCCGCATTTTTGGCCGGAAAATAAAAGTAATATTTATCGCCTTTTTGTGCCGCATCCGGCGCCCACATTTGCCGCTCGGCCCAGGGTACATCGTCTATATGTAGCGCTACACCATGATCAACTGCACTAGCGCCGGGCTGCTCCAGCGATAACACATGATAATCCTGCATCCCAAAGTGATCGCCGTTGTCATTAAAAGGTATACCGGCTTCAATATCATGTGATGGATAGATATAAATACGACCATCAAATACATGCGCCGACGGATCGGCCGTATAAATATGCTCGACCAATGGTGCTGAGATGGCTTTATCTTTCAGGGCGTTATAATTAATGTCTGACATATTGCTAGTTTCCTTGTGCGGTTGCGCGGCGTTGGCCCAGCTCGCGTTCAATTTCAATTTCTTTACGCTTGTTAATTTCGTAAACCAACATACAACCCACGCCCAATAAAAAGGGGATGGCGGCATACAGGCTGACAGATAGCTTAATGCCATTGATGGTCTCTGCAGATTGCTGCGCCAGCTGCGCATCATAGCCATAGTGCGCCAAAATACCCGCTACCAGCGCCCCGCCTATACTTAACCCCAGTTTTAGGCCAAAGATCATGGCAGAGAAAATAATAGCGGTGGCACGGCGGTGGTTTTTCCATTCAGAATAATCGGCGACATCGGCAATCATGGCCCATAATAATGGAATGGTGATGCCGTAAAACAAACCGTGCAGAATTTGCGCTAAAAACACCAAACCGATGGCATCTGCTGGCAGCACATAAAACAGCAAAATAAACAGGGTAGAGATAAAGAGCGCGACAGCGAATACATCGCGCTTACCAAAGCGGTCGGCCAACGTTTTAGAAAAACCAATGCCGATAATCATGCAAATAATACCGCCAGCATTAAACAGGCTAAAACCCGAGGTAGCAGCATCTTCCGGCCATAAAAATTCATTCAGGCCAACACTGGTCAGTAAGCTATTTAACCCGGCAATAAAAGCGTTAAAGCCAATATCCTGTAAAAACTGCGCTACATGGCTTTCGCTTAAATAATGGCCAAAGTAGAAAATATACATGCCACCTTTTAACGCCAGGGTAATAAACACCAAAACCGTTAGCAGCAGCATAATAGCCCAGGGTTTATTTTTCACCAGATCGGTGAGATCCTGCCGCACGCTGGATTTTTGCAGCTGTAACGACAACACCCGCTCTTTGGTAGTTAAAAAGGTGATCAGAAAAAATACGATGCCGGTACAGGCAAAGACCAACATGGTTTTTTCAAAACCAACGGCCTTGTCACCATCGCCCAGGATCAACACCAGCGGTAACAGCAGCGCTTGAATAATAAATTGCGCCACCATCACCGCCACAAAACGATAAGCAGACAGGCTATTGCGATCTGACATATTGCCGGTAAGTACGCCACTTAACGCCGAGTACGGCAAGTTATTGGCCGAGTACACCAATACCAGCAGCACATAGGTAATAAAGGCGTAGGCAATTTTGCCCTGCGGGCTAAAATCGGGCGTGCTAAAAGCCAGTAACGCGATAACGCCAAAGGGGACTGCGGTCCATAAGATCCAAGGCCGAAATTTCCCCCAGCGAGTTTGGGTACGATCGGCAATTAGCCCCATTACCGGATTAAAAAAGGCACCAATCATACCACCAGTAAAAATAATGGTAGCGGCGGCGCCTGGCGCTATTTGATATACATCGGTATAAAAAAAAGCCAGAAAAGTCATTAAGGTTTGAAAAATCAGGTTGGCAGCCAGATCGCCCAGACTGTAACCAATTTTTTCTGTAACACTGAGTTTTTGCGTTGCTGTTTGCATCTGCCTCTACCTGTTAATTAGCGCTTTTTATAATATGAATTAACCCTACCATACAATGCCAAAGCCGCTGCTGGATTAACGAAATGTATTGAAAGATTTATGTTTTTTAACAACCCGACTGCTTTACTGTCAATTAGAACTTATGCTGCTGACTCTGATCTACCGCCTACAGGAGTCACTATTTTGCAACAGCATATTCCGCTCACCGGCCAAGCACCGGCAGCACAGCACATTAGTACGGAAACAGAGAATCGCAGCTTTATTCTGTTTATTACCATAGTGGCGACCTTAGGTGGCTTTTTATTCGGCTATGACAGCGGAGTGATTAACGGCACCGTTGACGGCCTGCAGCAGGCATTTAATTCAGACAGTGCTGGCACCGGTTTTAACGTCGCCAGTATGTTGCTGGGATGCGCAGTCGGGGCTTTCTTTGCCGGGCGCCTCGCCGATATCAGTGGCCGCAGAACCTTATTACGCGTTGCGGCGGTGTGTTTTGTGATTAGTGCCTGGGGTTCAGGTGTTGCCGGCAGCTCGCTGGAATTTATTCTATACCGCATTTTAGGCGGCCTGGCGGTAGGTGCCGCCTCAGTAATGGCGCCAGCTTATATCTCTGAAGTGGCGCCGGCCCGTTACCGTGGCATGCTGACGACAGTACAACAAATTGCCATTATTTTTGGCTTGTTTATGGCCTTTATCAGCAACTACCTGCTGGCCGAATTTGCCGGCGTGTCTACCGCCATCCTCTGGTTTGACTTTGCCGCCTGGCGCTGGATGTTTTGGATGGAGCTGGTACCGGCAGTGTTATTTTTACTGATGCTGCTGTTTATACCGGAAAGCCCGCGCTTTCTGGTACTAAGAGGAAAAACAGCAGCCGCCGAGTCAGTACTGCGCCGCTTATATGGCCACGAGGCCGCCAAACGTAAACTGGCGGATATTGAGTTGTCACTGGATGCCGATCACCCACCCCGGCTGGCCGATTTAGTTAGTAAACAAACTGGCAAGGTACGCCGTGTCGTCTGGATCGGCATTGGTCTGGCGACATTTCAGCAGCTGGTGGGTATTAACGTGGTGTTTTACTACGGCGCTGTACTGTGGCAGGCAGTGGGCTTTTCAGAGTCAGACGCGCTGCTAATTAACGTGCTCAGCGGCGCCCTGAGTATTGCCGCCTGTATTTTTACGCTGTTGGTAATTGATAAAATTGGCCGCAAACCGCTGCTAAAATGGGGCTCTGTTGGTATGACCATCACCCTAGCGCTAATGGTATTAGCCTTTGCCAATGCCGAGCAGGACGCCAGCGGCCGTTTGTTGTTGGGCGACTGGGGTGTGGTGGCACTGGTTAGCGCCAATGCGTATGTGTTTTTCTTTAATATGTCCTGGGGCCCGGTAATGTGGGTAATGCTGGGCGAAATGTTCCCGAACCAAATTCGCGGCTCAGGCCTGGCGGTTAGTGGCCTGGTACAATGGGGCAGTAACTTTTTAATCACTATCACCTTCCCGCTGCTGTTAACCGGTATCGGCCTGGCCGGTGCCTATGGCCTCTATACCCTTGGCGCTTTTTGTTCCATCCTGTTTGTAGTGAAAATGGTGTACGAAACCAAAGGAACAGAACTGGAGGATATGCCTGGCTGAGGCAAAAAAATATAATAGTACAATTTTTCAATAACTTACTTAAGTGTCAGCCGCGTCAGACACGGCTGCCGCCAGCTTTTATTCGGCGCTTTCTTGATAAACCGATAAAATATAACCGTCTGGGTCAAGGAAATCTGCTGACAGCCCACCCGGAGCATGGCTAACAGGCGTTACGATAGTTACCCCGGCGTCTGCCAGATTACTGACCATACAGACCGATTATCAGGTAAAAAGGGTTAAGCAGTTGGGTATATCATGCGCTATGCTGCACCAGTAGTATGATTATTGGTGAGGAATATGACTTATGACTGTTGTCCGAAAAACGATTACCTTAACTGAGCAGCAAGGTGACTGGGTAAAAACGCGCATTGCCACAAGCGATTTCACCAATGACAGTGAATATTTCCGCGATTTAATTCGCCGCGATCAAGCCCGCAACGCTCAGCTTGAAGCAGTACGCGCAGCGTTGATTGAAGGTGAGCAAAGTGGCATAAGCCCCCGCTCTGCTAAGGATATTTTGCAGGCAGCAAGACTAAGTCTTATAGCTGATGGCACAATACCGGCTTAGTCATAGCGCAGATCAGGATTTTTTCGACATCTATATCTATGGGATGCAGATGTACTGATCGTTCGTATTTTACGAGCACAAAACCTACACTCTGCACTTACCGAAGATAGTAGTTAACACGTCTCCCCCAATATCAGACTTTGCCATTCTGCAAATAAGAAAAACGCAAAACGCTATTGTTGAAGCCCTCCAAGAGGTTAAACAGTTTTTTATGTTACCAAACCCAAAGTTAAATCAACATAAATTGCTGCGTTAAGCTTGTAAGAACAGAACCACGCTCGTGCTTATTTGGATACGTTAAAAATTTTCCAATTTATTGAAAGTGTACTAAGCAGAATTCATCGCATACATGAGTTTGCAGCCAATACTACTAACAAAAGATTTATTGGCTTACAAAGATTGATCGAAAGTTTTCGCGAGACAAGTTCAGACACCAAGCTTGCGGCCTCCTTGAAGCGATTAGTAAAACCTAGAAATAAGCTTGCACATACTTAGTTGCAAAAAAGCCCGGCAAGCCGGGCAATACAACAGGAACAGACAAGATAACAACAGACAAACTTTATCGATATAACACAAGATTAAGCTGGTTTTCCAACAACTCCTGGCGGCCACTTACCGGCTGAGGATCAAGTTGCTCGCGCACCGTAAGCTCAGCCAGTGATTGCAGGCTATGGTCACCACTTTGAATCGTTTTCCCTAAAGCATCACTCCAGCCAGCGTAACGTTTTGCTACTGCCGCACTTAGAAAATCTTTTTCTATTAATACTGCCGCGCGCTTAAGTGCCATCGCCAGATGATCCATACCACCAATATGACCGTGAAACAGATCATAGCGATCCAGACTTTGGCGGCGTAATTTGGCATCAAAGTTAAAGCCGCCGGTTGAGAAACCACCAGATTTCAGAATTTCGTACATCACCAGACTTAATTCTTCCACGCTATTGGGGAATTGATCGGTGTCCCAGCCATTTTGCGCATCGCCCCGGTTGGCATCTATGCTGCCGAAAATGCCCAGCGAAATGGCGGTAGCCACTTCATGATGAAACGAATGCCCAGCTAAGGTAGCGTGGTTGGCTTCAATATTGACCTTAAACTCTTTCTCCAAACCAAATTGCTTTAAAAAGCCATATACGGTAGCGGAGTCATAATCATACTGATGTTTGGTGGGCTCTTGCGGTTTAGGCTCGATCAATAACGCGCCTTTAAAACCGATTTTGTGTTTGTGCTCTACCACCATTTGCATAAAGCGGCCTAATTGCGCCCGCTCTTGCCGTAAATCAGTATTTAGCAAGGTTTCATAACCTTCGCGGCCGCCCCACAGCACATAGTTATCACCACCTAAGCGCTTAGTGGCATTCATGGCATGAAACACCTGAGTAGCACCGTAGCTAAACACCTGCGGATCAGGATTAGACGCCGCACCCGCGGCATAACGTGGGTTACTGAATAAGTTGGCGGTGCCCCACAACAGTTTTACCCCTGTCTCGGCTTGCTTTTGCTCCAGGATATCTACCATCGCCGCGAAGTTATTTACATACTCTTTGATGCTGTTACCCTCTGGCGCCACATCAATATCGTGAAAGCAGTAATAGGGAATACTCAGCTTGGAGAAGAATTCAAAAGCAACATCGGCTTTATTTTTGGCTTGTTGCATGGCGTCACCGCCAGCTAGCCAGGGGCGACCAAAGGTACCTTGGCCAAACACGTCCTGCCCATTCCAACAGAAGTTATGCCAGTAGCAGGCGGCCATACGTAAATGTTCAGCCATGGTCTTACCGAGAATTTTTTCACTGGCGTTATAATGTTTAAAAGCCAATGGGTTGGTGCTGTCGGCACCTTCAAAAGCGATTTTGTCTATCTGATCGAAATACTGAGCCACGCTGCTCTCCTTGGTTTTTACTAAATACTGCCAGACTAATGTTGGGCAATGTGGCGGCTAATCACAATTATGTTTTTTCAAAGCGAAATTGTGCTTTTCGTCAGCCTCCAGCTTTTCTTAAAACAAATCTGCCAATCGTTGATACAAAGTCGTGAAACGTTGATAGCGCGCTGCCAACTCTGCCTGCCGCTGCGGATCGGGTAGATGCTGGCTAACCAGCGGTGGTTGTAAACAGATATCACTAAAGGCGGCTTGCGGTTGCAATGCCAGCATAGCTAACCGGGCTGCGCCTAACGCCGGCCCGACTTCACTACCCTGACGAAATAGCAAGGGCTGCTGAAAAACATCGGCCAATAGCTGCCGCCAATAGGGGCTACGCGCCCCACCACCGATCAAATTAATCTCGGTTGGTTGTAGGCCACTGGCATGTAAGGCGTTAGCGCCTTGTGCCAACGCAAAGCTAACCCCTTCTAGTACCGAATAGGTCAGCGCCGGACGATCGGTACTGTGGGTTAAACCAAACCAGACGCCTTGTGCATTGGGGTTATTGTGCGGTGTTCGCTCACCGGATAAGTAGGGCAGAAATAGCGGAGCCTGCGCGGGAGCAACCGGACTTTGTTCCAGCTCCGTTAATAACGCCGTTACTGTGGTATGCGCTACTTGCTCGGCGTACCATTGCAAACAACTGGCAGCGCTAAGCGTAACCGACATTAAATGCCAGCTTTGTGGTAGCGCATGACAAAAGCTATGCACGGCCGACTGCGGATTGGCTTTAAAACCGTCACTAACCGCAAAATATACACCAGAGGTACCCAGCGACAACATGGCTTGGCCCGGATTAACAATACCAACCCCAATAGCACCTGCGGCATTATCCCCGGCACCAGCAACCAGCGGCACCGGTTGCATTCCCCAGCGTGTTGCCAGCTCTGGCTGTAAGCTTCCGGTGATTTGGTTACCTTCATATAGCTGCGGCATGTGCGAGCGGTTTAAGCCACAGGCATTCAGCAGTTTGTCGCTCCAATCGCGTTTGGCTACATCGAGCCATAAGGTGCCGGCGGCATCTGACATATCAGAGGCAAAATCGCCACTTAGGCAAAAACGTAAGTAGTCTTTCGGCAGCAGCACTTTAGCAATCCGGCCAAATGCTTCAGGCTCATACTGACGCAGCCAAAGCAATTTAGGCGCAGTAAAGCCCGGCATGGCTAAATTGCCAGTCAATTGTTGTAACTCTGGCACCTGTTGCTGCAACTGCTGGCATTGTGCAAAGGCACGGCCATCATTCCAAAGTATGGCAGGGCGGATAATCTGATGCTGGCTATCCAGCAAGGTGGCGCCATGCATCTGCCCCGCCAAGCCTATCGCTTTAACTGACATTAACGACTGGCGCAAACTGAGCTGCTGCATACATTGCTGCAACGCTTGCCACCAATCTTGCGGCGCTTGCTCTGACCATAATGGATAAGGCCGCTGTTGCTGCAGCTCGGCAGTGACACTGTCGATAACCACACCATTCTCGCCCAACAAAATAACTTTAATGCCCGAAGTACCTAAGTCTATCCCAATATACATTTATCAACCTTGCCGCTTTGTTTAGCCAGTAGATAACAATCTTTGATGAGCCAGTAGCAGGCAGCAATTACGAAAATTCGTAATAGACCGCTGAATTATGTTTTCAGCTTTGCCTAAGTTGACTACTGGTCTAATATTGAACGCGCCTGCACTATTTATTAAGCGTTTTAGTAACGGCGATAACTAAAAAAAGTAAACACTGAAAATTAGAAAAATAAAAAAGCTAAACACTGACAAGGTGGAAATATGTTTAACGCTAAACACAGCATTACCTTGCTGTTTAATGCCAACAAGGTATATGACCGACAGGTTATTGAAGGTATAGGCCATTATCTGCAAGCTTCAAAAGTAGATTGGGATCTCTATCTGGAAGAAGACTTTTTATGCCGTCTGGAGCATATTCATGAATGGGGCGGCGATGGCATTATTGCCGATTTTGACGATATGAATATCCAACGCGCGTTAGCCAATACCGATAAACCAATAGTGGGTATAGGAGGTTCCTACAGTAACGCAGCGGATTATCCTGCGGTACCTTATGTGGCCACAGATAACTTTGCCTTGGTGCAAAGCGCTTACGAGCACTTAAAACGTAAAGGCTTAGATCGTTTTGCCTTTTACAGCGTACCAACCGATGAACAGCATCGCTGGGCAGGCGAGCGGGAGCAGGCTATTCGCACGCTAACGGCGCAAGATGGTTATGATTGCCAGGTTTATCAGGGGCACTGCACCCGACCCGAAACCTGGCAATATGCCATGAACCGACTCACCGACTGGATCCAGGGGCTGCCAAAACCGATAGGTATTATTGCCGTTACCGACTCGCGCGCCCGTCACTTACTGCAAGCCTGTGAGCACGTAGGCATTATTGTACCGGATAATATCGCGATTATTGGCATTGATGATGATGATATTGCCCGCTATTTAAGCCGCATTAGTTTAAGCTCGGTCACCCAAGGCTGTTTTGACATGGGTTTTAAAGCCGCCAAGTTATTGCATATGCAACTGAACAATATTGATGTGGGTAAAAAACGTATACTGGTGCCACCGGCTGGCGTGGCCTCACGCCAATCTACTGATTTTAAAGCGCTACGCGATCCTTATGTGATTCAGGCGATGCATTATATTCGCCGCCATGCCACTCGCGGCGCTAAAGTAGAGCAAGTAACGGACTTTGTCGGCATCTCGCGCTCCAATCTGGAGCAGCGCTTTCGCTCAGAGCGGGGGCACTCTATTCATACCGAACTGCATAATCAGAAGTTGACTAAAGCCTGTAAGATGCTCAAAGAAACCGAAGTAAACCCCACTGAAATTGCCAAAATGTGTGGCTATCCTTCGTTGCAGTATATGTATGCGGTGTTTCAGCGTCATTTCTCGCAAACCCCCAAAGAATATCGCAACGGCCATACTGGTATAGCCAGCACTATGGCGGTAAATGACTAGCTAAGGCCCAGCTAAGTGCGCTACCGGCCCCCACACGAGCTGTAGCGTACTTTGCCAAAAAACGCACAGCACAGACGCATTTTCATAACACCAAGGCCATTGATGAATATGGCCTTTTTCTTTTTAATGTCTTTACCTTTTTACTTTGAGTCCCAAGGTTACCGGTATCTCTGCCGGTACTAAACCCAAGGTGAGTTTTTGCAGGGTGTATTGGGTGATGGGACCTAAACCAGGAGTAACAACCAATGCACTATCACTATAAACCGCTAGTACTGAGTTTGGGCTTGCTGTTGGGACTGGCAGGCTGTAAGCCGGCCAGCAATAGCGAACCGGGTAACAGCAGCACTCCGGCACCAACCACAGTTACAACAGTACAATTTGATTGGTTTAACTATCAGGGGCTAGATCCCATCTTTGATGGCCCTTTAGCCGCCGGTACTTATCAAAACCCAGTGTTGGCTGGTTTTTTCCCAGACCCCAGTATTATCCGCAATGGCGATGATTATTATATGACGGTATCGTCCTTTACCTATACGCCGGGCTTGCCGATACTGCACAGCCGGGATCTGGTTAACTGGCAGCTTATTGGTTACGCACTGACTCGTGCGTCACAAATGGAAATGGCCGATTTGCAGGTATCACGCGGTATCTTCGCCCCTACCTTGCGTTTTCATAATGGTGTCTATTATATCATCACTACGGTGGTCGACAGAGGCGGTAACTTTATTCTGACAGCTACCGATCCTGCCGGGCCCTGGTCAGACCCTATCTGGTTACCAGAAGTGGAAGGCATTGATCCGGATATCTTTTTTGATGACGATGGCCGGGTGTATATTGCCCATAACGGCGACCCAGAAGAATCACTGTATGAGGGCCATAAAGCCATTTGGTTATGGGAGTACGATTTAGCAAACCAGAAAATTATTGCTGACTCACAAAAGTTATTAGTGAATGGTGGCGTTGACCTGAGTACCAAACCGATTTGGATTGAAGCCCCTCATATTTATAAGCATGATGGCTGGTATTATTTGGTATGCGCTGAAGGTGGTACAGCAGATGAACACTCGGCCGTTGTGTTCCGCAGCCGCAGCTTAAACGAACCTTTTATCCCTTATAGCGGCAACCCTATTTTAACCCAACGCGATCTGGATCCGACCCGCCCAGACCCCATTACCACTGCTGGTCATGCCGATTTTGTGCAGTTACCTGACGGCAGTTGGTGGGCGGTGTTTCTGGCCAGCCGCGCCTATAATCAACGCTTCTTTAATACTGGCCGCGAAACCTTTTTATTACCGGTAAGCTGGCAAGATGGCTGGCCGCATATTCTACCTGCCGGCGAAACCATTCCTTATCGTCTGGCCGCGCCAACCAGCTTAGCCACTGTGCCGGTAGCACAGCCGTTAACCGGTAATTTTAGCTGGCAGGATGATTTTAGTGCCAGCACGCTGGACTTACAGTGGAACACCTTACGTAAATTCGACCAAAGCTGGCTGAGCCTTAACAACCAGCAACTTAGCTTAAAACCTGGCGTAAGTTTAAGCTCGTTTGATCAACCTGCCTTTATTGGTCGGCGGCAGCAGCATATGCATTTTGAAGCCAGTACCCAGCTACAAGTTCCTGCTGCAACGGCTAATCAGGCTTCAGCAGGTGCTTCTGCAGGTATTGCGGCCTTTCAAAATGAAACCCATCACTACTATATGGGGGTGCGCAGTAAAGCAGACGGCAAAGAGTTGTTTCTGGAAAAAGCCGCCGGAGCCGAGCCGCAGCAAATTGCAGCTTTACCTTTAACCTCAGACGCTACGCAAATCCGCTTAAAAATATCCGGTCAGGCCGGTAGCATCAATTTTTACTACGCCTTAGGTAACGACGATTGGCAAACCGTTACCACCACTCAAGATGCGCAGATTTTGAGTACTCAGGTTGCCACAGGCTTTGTCGGCACCATGCTGGGCTTACATAGCCGACAAGAAACCGGAGGTAACTAATGAAAGTCGCGTTACTACTCTGTCTAAGCTGCCTACTGTTTAGCCAGGGCGTACTGGGCTTACCCGGTAATTATCTGGCGCAAACACCCGGTAACACCGATTTCGCTCTGGTGGGTAAAAACAGCCAGGCGCTTATCCAAGTAGCAGCGCAGGATCATAAAGGTCTGTTGCGGGCGGTAACTAGCCTGCAACAGGACATTGTCAAGGTTAGCGGTAAAACCTTAGCAATCAGCCATAACGAGCAGGCTAGGCAAATGCTGATTATCGGCAGCTTAGGCAATAACCCGCTTATTGAGCAATTGATTAACAGTGGTAAGCTGGACGTGAGTGCTATTACTGGCAAGTGGGAGGCCTTTCAAATCCAGGTCATATCACAACCACTGCCTGGGGTAGAGCAAGCCTTAGTGATTGTTGGTAGCGATAAACGCGGTGCTATTTATGGGGTGTTCGATCTGGCTGAAACGCTGGGCGTATCGCCCTGGCATTGGTGGGCTGATGTGCCGGTAACTCAACGCGAACAGCTTTATATCAAAGCCGATACCTTAATTACCGATGCGCCTAAAGTGAAATACCGCGGTATTTTCTTAAACGATGAGCATCCGGCGCTCACCAACTGGGTACAGGAAAAATTTGGTGACTATAACAGCCAGTTTTATCTGCATGTATTTGAGCTACTGCAACGGCTCAAAGCAAATTTTCTATGGCCCGCCATGTGGAACAATGCCTTTGCTGATGATGACTGGCAAAACGCTATTCTGGCCGATGAAATGGGTATCGTCATGAGCAACAGCCATCACGAACCTATGATGCGCGCCGATAAAGAGTGGAACCGTTACGGTAAAGGACCGTGGGAATACTCTACCAATCGCGACAATATTTACCGCTTTTGGCAAGAGGGCGCGAAGCGGCATAAAGATTTAGAAAGCATCTTTACGCTGGGGATGCGTGGTCAGGAAGATGAGCCGATGAGCGAGGGGGACAATGTTGAGTTATTGCAGCAAATTGTGGCCGACCAGCGACAAATTTTGCAGGAAACCTTTACCGACCGGCCAATTAAAAGCGTACCTCAGGTGTGGGCGCTGTATAAGGAAGTACAGGGCTTTTATGAGCGCGGCATGCGGGTACCCGACGATGTGACGCTGCTGTGGGCTGATGATAATTATGGCAATATCCGGCGCTTACCCACCGCCAGCGAGCGCAACCGCGCGGGTAGCGCAGGTGTGTATTATCATTTTGATTATGTGGGTAACCCCCGCTCCTACCGCTGGATTAATACTGTACCTATGGCCAAAATCTGGGAGCAGATGAACTTAGCTTGGCAATTTCAGGCTGACCGGATCTGGATAGTCAATGTCGGCGATCTTAAGCCGATGGAATTTCCTATTGATTTCTTTTTACGGATGGCCTGGAACCCCGATGCTTTTAACGCTACCAATTTAGCGCAGTTTGCTACCGACTGGGCAGCACAGCAATTTGGTGCAGAGCACGCAACAACCATTGCCGAATTAATTCAGGGCTATACCCGCCATAATGGTCGGCGCAAACCTGAAGCAGTAGAACCAGACACCTACAGTATTTTTCACTACGGCGAGGCTGAGCGGATAAGTCGTGAGCTGGCAAGCCTAGCTACCATGACAGATCAGGTGCAGCAGCAGTTAGCCCCTGAGCTGCACGATGCTTTTATTCAATTAGTCGCGCATCCGCTAAAAGCCAGCCAGGCGGTATTTGAACACAACCGGGCAGTAGCGATGAACCGACTGCACGGTGCTCAGGGCCGGGTAACCACCAATTACTGGGCTGAACAGGTACGGTTTTGGTTTGACCGCGATGCCGAATTAACCAACATCTACCATAGCCTGGGCAATGGCCGCTGGAATCATATGATGTCGCAACCACATATCGGCTTTACTTACTGGCGCAACCCGCCGGCCAACCTGATGCCGGTAGTCTCAGTGGCACAGCCGATGCCGGTGGCGGATATGGGTGTTGCCGCCGAGGGCTCGCCATGGTCCTGGCCAATTAGCGAGTATCAGGGTAAACAGCTGGCTCTGGAGAGCTTTTATCCGCATGGTCAACAGCAACGGCTGATAGAGGTATTTAATAAAGGCTCTGAACCATTCGAATTTAACGCGGTAGCCTCAGCAGATTGGATTACCCTAAGCCACAGCAGTGGCCGGCTGGAAATTGCACAACCGATCACAGTAACGGTGGATTGGGCAAAAGCGCAAACCGGGCTAAATCAGGCCGAGGTGCATATCACCGGTACCGGCTGGGGCGGTGCCAGAGTACAGGTATCGGCGGTAAAACCCGCTACTACGCCCACACAGGGTTTTATTGAGGCTGATGGCTATATCGCGCTGGAAGCGGCCAGCGGCAAGGTGGTGGGCAATACGGCCAATGCCTGGTGGCAGGAAATTCCGTGGCATGGTCGCAATCATTCTTCCATGTCGGCCATGACGGCGTTGGACTATCAACAGAATGATTTCAGAAAAGCACCCTATCTGGAGTATCCGTTATATTTCCATAGCAGCGGCAGCTTTACCCTGCACAGCATAGTCGCTCCCACACTGGATCTGGTGCCCGGCCGCGGTTTACGTTTTGCTGTTGCATTAAATGACAGCACGCCGCAGTTAGTCGATGTGCTGGCCGATAACAGCTATAACGCATGGGAGCAATCGGTATTAGATGGTGTAAGGATTAGCAATAGTACTCTGGAGGTTACTCAGCCCGGAGCACATACACTGCGCATTTATCTGGTCGATCCGGCACTGGTGCTACAAAAGCTGATTATCGATACCGGCGGCCTCAAACCTAGTTATCTGGGCCCACCAGAAAGCCGTCAATAACTATGCCTTACCAACAATAAGCAACAGAGCTTTTCCCAATAAAAAACCGCAGTGTGCTAACTGCGGTTTTTTCTATCACAATAATTCGATTATCTGATGGCTAGCAACCTTTAATCAGCTGCTTTAACTTCAGCATTTTTAACAAACTCATCCAGCCAAGCGGTGGTTTCCCACAACATATGTAACACTGACTCGCGGGCACGATAGCCATGCGATTCAAGTGGTAACATCACTAAACGGGTAGTGCCGCCATTACCTTTAATCGCCTGATATAAACGCTCGCTTTGCAGCGGAAAGGTACCTGAATTGTTATCATCGGTGCCGTGGATCAGCAGCAGCGGTGTTTTAATTTTTTCGGCATGGAAGAACGGCGACATCCGCGCATACAACTCAGGATCATCCCATAAGGTGCGTTGCTCACGCTGAAAACCAAAGGGCGTTAAGCTGCGGTTATAAGCACCGCTACGGGCAATACCGGCTTTAAATAAGTTGGTATGCGCCAGCAGGTTGGCGGTCATAAAGGCACCATAAGAATGGCCACCCACCGCGACCCTGTTAGCATCAGTCACACCACGCTCTACCCCGGCGGCAATCACTGCTTCGGCATTTAATACCAGTTGTTCAATAAAGCTATCGTTGGGCTCTTTATCACCCTCACCGACAATCGGCATGGTCGCGCTATCGAATACAGCATAGCCCTGAGTGGCTAAAAACTGTGGGTTCCAATAGCTAATGCGATTAAAACGATACGGCGAATCGGTGACTTGTCCTGCCGCAGCTGCGCTACGAAACTCCCGTGGATAGGCCCAAATTATGGTTGGTAAGGCGCCATCGCGGGCTTTATCGTAACCGGCGGGTAACAATAAGGTGGCCGACATCGGGATACCATCAGCGCGTTGATAATTAATCAGCTCACGGCTAATGCCCTGCGTATGCGGCATAGGATGCGGCGTTTGCGTTAGGGCGGTCAGTTCGCCGGTTTGGATATTGCGTAAATAAAAATCAGGGGGTAAATCAGCAGACTCGCGCTGTGTCAGCAGTTGGCCAGAAGGTAATAGGGTCAACGGGTATTCGTAAAACGGCGCTTCTGAACGCCATAAACGGCTGGTTTCGCCACTGGCTAACTGCCGTTTGTCGATAAAGGGTCTGTTGCCTTCGGTCGACGCGCCCACGGCCGTTAAATATATGGCGCCGTCTTCAACCCGCAGTAAACGCTGACCATTGGCGGCATTAGTCAGTAACGGTGTACCAGGGTCGTTATACTGATCTTCTGATGAACGCTCCCATAGTAATTGGCTGCCTTGGGCATGTGGTAAATACCATACTTTCTCGTTGCGATCTTGCCACCAACGCTCCCACACCATAAGGCTGCCATCAGCTGCGGCCAGCAAGTAAGAAAAACGGTAGCTTAAGTCTAATAACTTCTGCGGCTCACCGTTAAAAGGCGCGGCTAACTGGAATAATTGATCACGCACTGCGACCTTATTAGCCGGATCACCACCATCTACCGCTTCCGCCCAGTATAGGGTAGCCGCTTGATCAGCACGCCAACTGATACTACGCCGCCCGGTGGGCACCGCATCAAAAGCAATAGGCAGGTTGTCGGCTACTGGCTGCTGCACCACCTGATATGCAAGCTTGCCAGTGGCATCCCAAACTTCTGCGGTATAGGCAAAGCGGAATACCGGCACCGCGTAAGAAAACGGCTGCTCTAACCGATTAACCAGAATAAACTGGTTGTCGGGGGAAGCCTCAACACTGCGAAACAGCTGCGGCTTGCCAATATTGGTTGTTTTATTATTCAGCGCAATTTTGACTAACTGGCTGGTAAAGTAATAGCTAAACAGTGCCTCATCATGTTTATCTTTTAGCAAATCCTGATAAGTGCGGGCAGGCGCTGTGCGGCCACGCGCTTCAGTTACCACCGGGCCAGTCGGTACCTTGCTGGCAACAGGCTCATTGCCGCGTTTTGCCGGTACTGTTGCAGCAAAAATCGCTTTACTATCAGCCGACCATTGCAGCGCGCCACCCCAAATAGCATTGATTGGTGTTTTACCCCACTGGCTAGCTTTGGCTGCAGCAATATCAATGCGCCACAAATTGGCACTGTTATCCTCTAATTGAATAAAGGCCAGGTAACGGCTATCGGGCGACCAGCTTAAGTTAACTGCCTTTAAGGTTTTCGGTAAACCGCTAATCGCTTTGCTTTGCTGCGTGTCTAAATCGATCAGTTGCAATGACGACACATACCGCGGTTGCGCCGGGCCATTGTTCGCTGGGTTAAAGCGCACGCCCGCTAAGCGATATTCTGGCGCCGCTAAATCGGCAATACCAGGTAACGCCGGAAAAGCAGTGCTTAACATAATACGGCCATTCGGGCTTAAACTGGCACCCGGCGCCGGCGCCGCATCCACAATATCGACAATTTCTTTGGCGGGTTGCTGATAGCCAATATCGACAGCCGTCGCTAGCACAAAACTGCTGTGGCTAAGCATAGCCCCCAATAGCAGCGCATTAAATAGCATTTTCATTTGCGTTGTTCCCTGTTACACATTAAATAACGGTTTTAACACGTTTTTTGTTTAGTCGATGAGCTGTTTCGATAGCTATGTTAAAAACTGAGACAAGAGGTAGTCAGTGCGGCAAAACCTTGTTAACCAGGCAAAAAATAAGGAGGCAATTGCCTCCCTATTCAGTTAGACAAATCGTTACCAGATTTTCACCCGTACTTCTTCGTCACGGTACATACCATCACCTTCTTTTACTTCAAAGGCATCGTAAAACTCAGGCATATTCGACAACACGCCCAACACCCGGTACATACCCGGTGAGTGCGGCCCGGTGATCACTTGCTGGCGCAGAGCTTCATCACGGAATTTGATACGCCACACCTGAGACCAACCAATAAAGAAGCGTTGTTCTGGGGTAAAGCCGGCAATGGTTTGTTTTGGCTGATCTTTAGTGGCATTTTGGTAAGCGCGGAACGCTACCGTTAAGCCGCCTAAATCCGCAATATTTTCACCTAAACCTAAGGCACCTTGTAAATGCAGATTATCAATAGGGTTAAAGGCATTGTATTGATCGATCATGCGCTGGGCACGTTCACTAAATTGCCGGGCATCTTCTGGCGTCCACCAATCACGTAAGTTACCATCGCCATCAGAGCGACGGCCCTGATCGTCAAAACCATGCGTAAATTCATGGCCAATTACGCCACCGATTGCCCCATAGTTAACCGCATCATCGGCTTCAACATTAAAGAATGGCGGTTGCAGAATAGCAGCTGGAAAGACAATTTCATTCATGGTCGAGCTGTAATAAGCATTAACGGTTTGTGGTGTCATACCCCACTCATCCCGATTCACCGGCTGGCCTAAGCGATTGACCATGCGCTGATATTCACACTCGCTACTACGACGCAAATTACCTATTAAATCGTTTGCTTCAATAGTCAGACAGTCATAATCACGCCAGACATCCGGGTAACCAATTTTGGTATTAAATTTAGCTAATTTGGCTTGTGCTTCAATTTTGGTTTCGGCACTCATCCATTCCAGCTCATTAATGGCTTCTTTGAAAGCCGCACGCAGATTTTCAATCATCACATCCATACGTGCTTTGGCTTCAGGTTTAAAATGCCGGGCCACATACTCTTTACCCACCATAAAACCTAAGCTGCTATCTACCACGTTTACTGCGCGCTTTTCACGGCTACGCTGTTCTTGTTGGCCACTTAGCGTTTTGCCATAAAATTCAAAGCTAGCTTGTACAAAAGGCTCGCTTAAGTTGGCCGCATTGGCGCGTAACAAGTGGAATTTTAAATAGGTTTGCCATTGCGCTACCGGCACATCCGCCTGCAACTTAGCAAAGGCAGTAAAATAACTCGGTTGGCGAATGACTAACTCGTTAATATTACCAAGGTCAGCGGCTTGTAAAAAAGCGGCCCAGTCAAAACCCGGTGCTACTTGCGGGAGCTCAGCAAGACTAAGCTTGTTATAAGTGGCATTACGATCACGGTTTTGGATGCGACTCCATTGTATTGCAGCCAGCTGTTTCTCAATGGCAATCACCTGCTCAGCCGCTTGCTCTGGATTATCCCAACCAGCCAATTGCCATAAGGTAGCAATAAAATCCTGATATTGCCCCAGCAACTTTGCAGAACGCTCGTCATCTTTTAAGTAATAATCACGATCGGGCAAACCTAAACCAGCTTGGCTGGCACCGGTAATATACTGATCAGATTGCCGCTGGTCCTGACCAACAAAAATAGCGAGCGGCGTACCAAAACGGTAACGTTGTAACTCACCCCATAAGGCGGCAAGTTCTTGATGGGTTTGTACTTGCTGAATACGGGCAATATCACCACGCAATGGGTTTAAGCCCAGCGTGTTGATCAGTGCTTCATTTAAAAACGAGTTATATAAATCAGCAATTTTTTGCGCATCAGAGTTTGTTTGATGCTGGCCTGCGGCTAACTCCCGAATAATTTCTAACACTTGTTGCTCGGCATTTTCTCTCAACTCATCAAAGCTGCCCCAACGCACTTTGTCGGCTGGAATTTCGGTATCGCTCACCCAGTTACCATTTACAAAACGAAAGAAATCTTGCTGTGGCGCCACGCTTTTATCGAAGTTTTTTAAAGCAAAACCGGCTTGTTGCTCTGCCGCAACCGCACTGGCTTTAGTTTGCTCAGCTGTTGGTTGGCTATGGCAGCCAGCCAATCCCAGTGCTAGGGCAATACCCAGCGCCAGTAAAGTAGGTTTTTTCATGGATAATCCTTGGTAGTTATTTTGAGTTTTAGTTTTAGATACTTGTTTTAAGAGCTTAGGGTTCGAGTGTAAAAAAGCGCCGTAAGGCTGTCCAGTAAACACGCTATGCAGCCTGTCGGCTGCGATAAACACCGCGGCAAAAGGTAGTAAGTAAACAAGACATACGGTTTTACTTGAATTACGCGCTAAATTTCCGCAGGATCAAATCCTCATTCTGTTAAAGGACGCCACCATGTTAGATACTGCTTTAAGCTCGTTAGCCGGTTTACCCTCGTTCCTGGCCTATTTTGCGTTGGCCGTAGTGTCGGTGTTGATCTTTGTTCGCCTTTATAGTTGGGTGACACCGCATGACGAGTTTGGCTTAATTCGTGCTAATAATCCGGCTGCAGCCCTTGCCTTTACTGGTGCTTTAATTGGCTTCGCTTTGCCACTGTCTAGCGCCATTACCCATTCGATGTCGCTGCTCGATTGTGCTATTTGGGGCTTAGTCGCCACCATAGTGCAGGTACTCACTTTTTATGTGAGCCAACTGGCATTAAAGCAATTGCCACAACGTATTACTCAGGGTGATATGGCGGCCGGTATTTTTTCGGCCGGCTGTTCTATCAGCGTCGGTATGCTTAACGCTGCTTGTATGAGTTATTAAGGAGCCACAGATGCAACATGCTAAATTTAAACGCAGCCGCAAGGCGGCACTGATGTTTATGGTACCGGCAGCCACCTTAATACTAAGTGGTTGTGGTAGTGAAAAAACTGTAGAAGCTCAGGTCTTTAATACTCCTGATGAATGTGCAGCTTTTTATAACCCCCCGGCTGAATGCCAGGCGGCTTTTGCCGAGGCGCAAGCACTGCACCCGCAAGTGGCACCACGCTATGCTAATAAGCAAGAATGCGAAGTCGACTTTGGTGTCGGTCGCTGTGAGACTGCGCCAGAGCAGCAACAGCAACAAGCGCAAGGCAGTTTTTTTATGCCAATGATGATGGGCTTTTTAGCCGGGCAAATGCTTAATCGTGGTGGTGCAGCTCCGCAGCAACAGCAGAGTAGTGCAGCCGCAGCTGGTGGTCGTAACAATGTACCTAATCAGCCGTTATATAAATCACGCGATGATCAGCGTACTTTCCGTACTGCCACCAATACCCCTGTCGCTTCACAGCCAGGTACCACGCAAATTCGCCCTTCAGCCGTGCAGCCTAAACCGGCTACCCTGGCCCGGCGCGGTGGTTTTGGTGCACAAGCCCAGCAACGTGCTGCTGCCGCACCACGTCAAACAACCTACGGTGGCTAAGCCATGAAAAAAGTGCCAATAGCGCCCCGTCCTGGCTGGCAGGCGTTTGCTGAAAGCGTTGGTTTTCAATTTCATACTATTGATAACGAACCGTACTGGGATGAGTCGGCGTATTATCAATTTAGCCTGTCACAAATTGAAGATGATTTAGAAGCGCCAACTGAAGCACTACACCAGATGGCGCTGGATCTGATCCCAGATATTTTGCACAGTGAGCAAAAACTCACTCAGCTTGGTATTCCGGAGCGTTTTTGGGATGCGGTGCGCGACAGTTGGCAACGGGCAGAGCCTCATTTGTACGGCCGTATGGATTTTGCTTACGATGGCAAGGGCCCGGCAAAGCTGCTGGAACTGAATTACGATACCCCTACCTCATTGTATGAAACCGGCTTTTTTCAATGGGTCTGGCTGGAAGATCAACAAATGCGTGGCGCCTTACCAGCAGGGGCCGATCAGTTTAATTCACTGCAAGATAAACTAGAGCAAGCTTTTGCCGAGCTGCCATTACCAAGGCCATTTTACTTTAGCAGTGTTACCGAAAGTCAGGAAGATAAAGGTACCGTCGACTACCTAATGGATATAGCGCTGCAATCTGGTTTAGACAGCCGCTATATCGTATTAGAACAATTGGGGGATATTGATGGTCAGCTCGTGGATTTAGAGGGCTTTCCTATTCATGGCTTGTTTAAACTCTATCCGTGGGAGTTTATGCTGCAAGAAGAGTTCTCCGACATTCTGCTAACGTCCGACACCCGCTTTCTAGAACCGCTTTGGAAAATCCTGTTATCGAACAAAGGTATTTTGCCCTTGCTGTGGCAAAAGCATCAGGGCCACCCTAATTTACTGCCTGCTTTTTTTGATGATGGTAAACAACTACTTAGCGCAGGTTGGGTGCGAAAGCCGTTATTTTCAAGGGAAGGCGCAAATGTCGAGTTGGTTACCACAAGCGGTGAACGCTTGTTCCAACCCGGTCCTTATGATGACGGCAGTTTTATTCGGCAAGCCTTTGCACCTTTACCACGCTTTGGTGATAGTTATACCCTTATTGGCAGTTGGGTGGTTGGTGACTTAGCGGCTGGCATTGGGGTAAGAGAAGATAATAGCCTGATCACCAAAGACAGTTCGCGCTTCCTACCGCATATAATTCTGGATTAACAGAATAATTATGCAGGATTAATAGATATAAAACCATAAAGGCTTTATAATCAGCTCGCTTTGTTTAAGCTAATTTTCACCTCAAGGTCTGGCAGTATTTACCGATTACTGCCAGACTTATTGCTAACCTCAGCTCAAGGATCCTTATAGCCCGTGCGTACTACTGAACTCGTCAGCGGTTTCCGCCAATCCGCCCCCTATGTTAACGCTCACCGCGGTAAAACCTTCGTAATTATGCTTGGCGGCGAAGCCATTATGCAGCCGGGTATTCGCAGCATTATTAACGATATTGCCTTGCTGAATAGTCTGGGGATTAAAGTAGTGCTGGTCTATGGCGCCAGACCACAGATTAATCAGGCACTGACTCAGGCAGGCTTAGAGCCTCAGTACCATAACAGGGTACGGGTGACTGACGACGATTCTTTTAAACTGATTAAGCAGGTCGCGGGGGCATTACAACTTGATATTACCGCGCGCTTATCGATGAGTTTAAGTAATACGCCAATGCAAGGCGCGCAAATTAACGTAGTCAGCGGCAACTTTGTGATTGCGCAGCCACTCGGTGTAGATGAAGGCATTGATTACTTCCATAGTGGCCGGGTGCGCCGTATCGACACTGCCGGTATCCGCCGTCAGTTAGATACCAATGGCATTGTGTTAATGGGCCCTATCGCCGCCTCGGTTACTGGCGAAAGCTTTAATCTTACTGCAGAGGAAATTGCTACTCAGGTCGCCATTCGTTTAAAAGCAGACAAAATGATTGGCTTTAACGAAGTAGGCGGCATTACCGGCGAAAATGGTGAAATTACGGCGGAATTGATGCCAAATCGGGCAGAAGAAATTATGCAGCAGTTAGAGCTGCAAGATGATGCTTGCGTAGGTACGGTGGCTTTCTTGCGGGCGGCAGTAAACGCCTGTCGTTCTGGTGTGCCGCGTTGCCACTTGGTCAGCTATAGCGAAGATGGTTCGCTGCTACAAGAGCTGTTCTCACGCGATGGTATCGGTACTCAGGTTGTTACTGAATCGGCCGAAAAGCTACGCCGGGCCGTAATTAGCGATATTGGTGGTATTCTGGATTTAATCCGGCCGTTAGAGCAGCAAGGCTTACTGGTGCGCCGCTCACGCGAACAATTAGAAATGGAAATTGATTATTTTACGCTGATCGAGCGCGATGGCTTGGTAATAGGCTGCGCGGCGCTATACCCCTTTACGGAAGACAATGTAGGGGAGTTTGCCTGTTTAGCGGTACATCCGGACTATCGCGATGCTGACCGCGGTACCACTCTGCTGCGCAGTGTGATCCAGCAAGCGCGGCAACGTAAGTACGACCGGTTATTTGCGCTAACGACACGCAGCATCCATTGGTTTTTGGAGCAAGGCTTTGAGCTGGTGACAGTAGATGATTTACCCACTCAGAAAAAACAACTTTACAACTATCAGCGACGTTCGAAAATTCTGGCATTGGATTTATAGTAACTATTTAACCAACAACTATTTAGTCAGCAAACAAGACCAAATCATCCCGATGCACGGCCACCTCACTGGGGCAATAGCCCAATAAGGTGGCAATTTGCTGGCTCTTGGCACCACGGATTTTGCCAAGCTCTACTGCGCTGTATTGACTAATACCCTGGGCTAAGGTATCGCCATTGCCGTTTTTCAGGACTATGGCATCGCCTTTTTCAAAGCTACCTTCGGTACCGGTAATTCCAGAAGGTAATAATGAAGCACCACGCCGCTGCACTGCCTGCACCGCCCCATCATCCAACAAAATGGCTCCACGCGGTTTTAAATTATGCCGCAGCCAGTGCTTCTTCGCACTAATCCGCTCTTGTTGCCGCTGAAATAAGGTCCCTGCTGCACGATCAGCTAACAATTCATCAAAGGTTGCCGCTTTTTGACCATTAATAATTAATGTCTCTATGCCAGCAGCAGTCGCTTTATCGGCAGCCTGAATTTTAGTTACCATACCACCGGTACCTATTGCATGGTGGCTCCCCCCAGCCATAGCATAAATTTCTGCGGTAATTTTTGCGACTAAGGGAATTAACTGCGCATCAGGCGTTGTTCTGGGGTTTGCGGTATAGAGGCCATCAATATCGGAGCAGATTAGCAAGGCATCCGCGTCGGCCACTATGGCAACCATGGCAGCTAAATTGTCGTTATCGCCTACTTTCAGTTCGGCGGTGGCCACGGTATCGTTTTCATTGACGATTGGCAGTACTTGATTCGCCAGTAAGGTACGCAAAGTATTATCAATATTTAAATAGCGGCGACGGTCTTTCAGATCATCGTGCGTGAGCAGAATTTGCGCACAATCAAAATCAAATAACTGCACCCAGCAAGCCATCATGCGGCTTTGCCCCACCGCCGCCATCGCTTGTTTAACATTAATTGGCAACGGCAGCTGCTTAAAGCCTATAGCATTGCGCCCGGCTGCCACACTGCCTGAGGAAACTAATACAACTTCAGTACCTGCGGCCCGACACTCGGCAATAAAGCGGGCAATAGACAGTAAATAACGGGTAGAGCAACCGTCTGCTGTTGGCGCTATAAGTGCACTTCCTACTTTTAAAACAATACGTTTCCAACCACGAACTGCCATTTGCTGTATCCTTGCCTTGATTTAACCTGCTTAGCTTAAAGTTTGGAAGTCTATATGTCTATTTCTATTTGAAGTAGTAGCCTCTAATAGGATTCAGCCATGATTCAGCCATCCGCGTTAAGCTAACGCTAAATGATGTTGTTATTGCGGAGAAACAGCAATGAATGTAAAAGCTACAGTGGTTTTAATGATGTCTGCTAGTCTGGTTTTAGCTGGCTGTGCGACCACCGATAACCAAAACACCACCCGCGGCGCGGCTATCGGTGCGGTAGCCGGTGCTATTGCCGGTAAAGCGACCGGTAACCATAAAAACAAACGCTTAGTTATAGGTGCAGCTGTGGGCGCCTTAGCCGGTGCGGCTGTGGGCAGCTATATGGATAATCAGGAAAAAGCACTGCGTGAAGAGCTAAGTGGCTCTGGCGTAAAAGTTATTCGTAACGGCGATAACCTGACGCTGGATATTCCAGCACAGCTCACCTTTGACATTAACCGTTCAGATATCCGCTCTAGCCTGTATCCGGTATTAAATGATATTGCTAAAGTGCTGCGCGATTACCCCAAAACCATGCTGGTCGTTGCTGGTCACACCGACGATACCGGTGCTCACCAGTACAATATGAACTTGTCGCGCGCGCGCGCCGATGCGGTAAAAAACTATCTGGTTGCGCAAAATGTACAAGCCATTCGGGTAGAAACCATAGGTTACGGTCCGGACTATCCAGCCGTACCGAATACCTCTGAAGCAAACCGTTCACAAAATCGCCGGGTAGAGATTCATATCGAACCCATAGTGGAATAAGTGCTACACCACATAAAACAACGCCCGGACTAGCCGGGCGTTGTTTTTGCTACCTAAGCACCTTAACGTGCTTCAGCAAAAGCTTTTTTTACAAAATTGGGTAAAGCGCCAGCGGCTTTATGCACGTCAACATTGTAGTACTCGGTGTTAAAAGGTGCGGCTGCAGCATCCGCTTCGCGGAAACCGTTAAACTCACCGGTTTTCTTGGCTAAGGTACAGGTCCACCAACCAGATGGATAAACCATTTGTGGGAAGTTTAGCGTTTGCAAACTGGCGAAGCCGGCATCACTCATCGCCTGACGCATTGCTGTTAATAATGGCATATGGATCAACGGCGACTCGCTTTGCTGTACCAAGATGCCATCGTTAGCCAACGCAGCCAGGCAACTGGCATAAAAGGCGCGGTTAAATAAGCCTTCACCCGGGCCTATAGGGTCGGTCGAGTCAACAATAATGACATCAACAGAACCCGGCGTAGCTTCACGCATAAATTTGATACCGTCTTCAAATTTTAATACGGCACGCGGATCATTATTTGAAGCACAGAGTTCCGGGAAGTACTTTTCGGCCATCCGGGTCACTTGTTCGTCGATATCAATTTGCGTCACACGTTCTACGCCAGGATGTTTTAATACCTCACGCAGGGTGCCACAGTCGCCCCCGCCAATGATGACCACATTTTTTGGCTTGGGATGGGTAAAGAGTACCGGATGACTGAGCATTTCGTGATATAAGAAGTTATCACGACTACTTAACATGATGACGTCATCAATCACCATTAAATTACCAAAATGCGTGGTTTCATACATGGCGATTTTCTGAAAAGGCGACTGCACTTCGTCCAGTTTCTTGGTAATGGCTAAACCAAACACACTACCACTGTCGGCAAACACTTCGGTAAGCCACTTTTTGTCATCAAATACTGACATTATTACCCCCAGTAACGTATAAGACGCGTATTTTGCCTGCGATAGCGGTCACATACAAATATTTCGGCAATTTTGCTGCACCAGCGCGCTATAGGCTTTAAACTATAGCAGCATAAATTTTTGAGGAAGTACCATGGCTGATTGGGGTTTTGAGAAAGCACGTTCTATTTATAACGTTGCGGTCTGGAGTGAAGGCTATTTTGATGTGAACAAGGACGGTGATTTAATTGCCTATCCCGATCAGGATCACAATAAAGCCGGTATTAGTTTTCCAGAACTCACCCAACGTTTTAAAGAGGAAGGGCTAACGCTGCCAGTATTGGTGCGTTTTACTGATATTTTACAACACCGGGTTGATACCCTAATTAAGTCTTTTATGCTGGCTAAAGCTGAAAAAGAATATCAGGGCCAGTACACTGCGGTGTATCCGATCAAAGTTAACCAGCAGTTCTCAGTAGTAAAACGGTTAATTAGCCATGACAGTGGCAAAGTAGGTTTAGAAGCCGGTAGTAAGCCAGAGTTAATGGCCATTTTAGGCGTTACCGAACAGCCACTGCAAATTGTCTGTAACGGCTATAAAGACAGTGAATTTTTACGGTTGGCGACTATTGGCCAAATGATGGGCCATACCGTCTATGTAGTAGTTGAAAAGCTGTCTGAGCTAAAAACCCTGATCCGCGAAATTGATAACCTGGGCGCGGCACCGCGCATTGGTATTCGTATTCGCTTAAATTCGGTGGGTAAAGGCAAGTGGCAGAATACTGGCGGTGAAAAAGGCAAATTTGGTTTAACCGCTACGCAGGTATTGCAAGCTATTGAGATCTTACGCGCTGCCAATAAACTCGATTTATTACAGCTGGTACATTTCCACATTGGTTCGCAAATTGCCAATATCCGCGATATCCACAATGCTATTCGTGAGTGTGCCCGTCATTATGCCGAGCTACGCACACTGGGTGTACCTATCACTACGGTTGATGTCGGCGGTGGCTTAGGCGTTGATTACGAAGGTTCGAAATCACGCTCCGCCTGCTCTATGAACTACACCATGATGGAATATGCCCGTAATGTGGTCAATGGTTTAAAAGAAGTTTGCGACGAATACGATCTGCCGCATCCGAATATTATTACCGAATCAGGTCGGGCGATGACCGCACACCATGCGGTGTTAGTGACCGATGCTATTGATATCGAGCGGGCACCTGGTCTGGTCAATTTACCCGAGCCAAGTGAAGACTCACCTACTGTTATTTTAGGGTTGTGGGAAGCGTATCAAAATGTAACGCCGCGTTCGGCGGTAGAAGCATACCATGATGCTATCCACTACTTTACCGATGCGCACGCTCAATATGTGCATGGTCTGCTGACCCTGCAAGATTGGTCGTTACTGGAACAAATCTACTTTGCCACCATTAACAAAGTAAGAGCTCATCTGGATTTATCTGCCCGCTCGCACCGCGCTATCCACGATGAACTAAATGAAAAACTGGCAGATAAGCTGTTTGTTAACTTTTCACTGTTCCAGTCGATGCCAGATGCCTGGGGTATTGATCAGTTATTCCCGGTGATGCCGCTGGAGCGGATGAATGAATCTTTAGAACACCGCGCCATTATTCAGGATATTACCTGTGACTCTGACGGCATGCTAAAAAGCTATGCCGATGGTAATGGTATCGAGTCCAGCTTACCGTTGCCCGAGTACAAAGAAGATAAACAGTATCTGCTGGGTATGTTTATGGTTGGTGCCTATCAGGAAATCTTAGGGGATTTACATAATCTGTTTGGCGATACCGATTCGGTGCATGTTGAGCTGACTGAAGATGGTAGCTACAAGCTCACCAACTTGCTGAAAGGCGATACCGTAGCCGATGTATTACGCTACGTACAGTTTGATGCCAAAAAACTGATTGCCTCTTACACTAAGCAACTGGCAAAACTGGAAATGCTGGACGGCCGTAAAGATGAACTGCTGGATGAATTAAAAGCCGGCGTTTATGGTTATACCTATTTCGAAGATTAAGCTAGAATAAGCACTGATCGGAGGTGCTACCTGTAGCACCTCCTCTATTTTTAGCGGTGGCCGTTACCACCTAAAGATGAGATTAGTGCGTTATGCTAAGATGGTTACCCAGCCCGCTAAAGGGCATTCTCTCCCTGCTGTTGTATATCGTTAATACCTTATTTTGGTTTATCCCATTAATGCTACTGGCCATACTTAAATTGCTGCCAATAACACGTTGGCAGGCCTGGATGAGCTATTTGGTAGACGCGGTAGCGGTAGCCTGGATCAGTTTAAATAATTTTACGACACACATTTTTACCTCAATAAAATGGCGGGTTGAAGGGCTAGAAACCTTATCACGCAAAGACTGGTATTTAATTATCGCCAATCATCAATCCTGGGCCGATATACTTATTCTGCAGAATATCTTTAATCGTAAAATTCCCTTTATTAAATTCTTTTTAAAAAAAGAGCTGCTGTACGTGCCTTTTATGGGTTTATGTTGGTGGGCGCTGGATTTTCCGTTTATGAAACGTTACAGCCAGCAGTTATTAAAAAAACGCCCGGAATTAAAAGGTAAAGATATTGCGACCACCCGCAAAGCCTGTGAAAAATTTCGCTACAAGCCAGTATCTATTATGAATTTTGTCGAAGGCACCCGCTTTACCCAGGCAAAACACGACAAGCAACAATCTCCCTTTCGCTATTTACTCAAACCCAAAGCCGGCGGTACCGCTTTTATGTTAGGTACTATGGGCGAACAATTACATAAATTACTGGATGTCACCATTCATTACCCACAAGGGATCCCCTCTTTTTGGGATTACATTTCGGGTAAGGTTCATGCTATAACGGTAAATATAAAGGTGTTACCAATAAGTAAAGAATTAATTGGTGATTATAACGATCAGGCTTATCGTGAGCGTTTTCAGCAGTGGCTAAACCAACTGTGGGTTGAAAAAGATCAACAGCTTGCAACACTGCAAACCCGCGCTGACCAATAACGGAGTGTGTCGATGCTAAGCTTTTTGCCCGGTTTTTTACTGTTACCCATCAGTTTTAGTTTATTTGCATTAAATCTGGCATTTTGGGGCATCTTGGTGACCCCACTGGGCTTACTAAAACTGCTGCTGCCCTTTAAAGCTGCGCACCGGCTAATTGCCGCTATTGGCCGCCGTTGCTATCGTGGCTGGACAGCGGTAAATACCCTCTTGATGAACCTGTTTAATGATATCGACTGGCAAATCAGTGGCCAGCAAACCTTAGATAAAGATAGCTGGTACCTGCTGATTGCCAATCATAAAAGCTGGGTAGATATTCCGGTCGTTAGTACCTTTGCTTATCATCTGATCCCGGAGCCTAAGTTTTTTTTAAAGGATCAATTGAAATGGGTACCCTTTCTTGGCTCAGGCTGCTGGGCCTTGGATATGCCCTATATGAAACGTTATAGCGCAGCGAAGTTAGCGAAACACCCCGAGCTAAAAGGCAAAGATATCGAAACCACCCGCAAATCATGCGCCAAGTTTATCCATACCCCGACCACTATTATTAACTTTGTTGAAGGTAGCCGCTGCACGCCACAAAAGCAGCAAGCAAAAAACAGCCCCTTTACTCACTTGTTGCCCGCTAAAGCTGGCGGTATCGCCTTTACCCTGGCCAGTATGGGCGAACAATTTAATGCTATTCTGGATATCACCTTAATCTACCCCGATAACCAGCACCATATCGCTCTGGACATGCTGATGGGCCGCTTAAAACGTGTTGTTATCCAAGCGGAGATCCTACCGGTCGATGCTGAGGTGATTGGCGACTATTTTAATGACGCGGTGTTTCGAGACAATTTTCAGCAGTGGCTTAATAACCGCTGGCAGCATAAAGATCAGCTAATCAGCCGTTACTACCAGCAACAACAAACGGATACCCTACCTCAAATCACGGTAGCGAATAATTAAGGCGATGAACAGCAACAGTGGAACTAAATAAGCTCCGCCTGCAGCAGAAAATTTCGTGGCGTTAACTGATAATCACAAAACGCCTGCAGTTGTACCTGATAGCCTTGTTGTTGCAGGTACAAGGCCCTATCTAGCAGCAGATAAAGCTCAAGCGGCCGACGAAACAGATGACGCACAGCTTCCACTCGCTGTAAGCGCAAATAAGCGTGCTGGCCTTGTTGCAGTATGGCCGCCAGATCAATGGTTGCAGGTAAAGGTAACTGCTGGGATGCGGCAGCGAACTGCATAAAGTCAGCAAAGTGCCCACTAAACCAGTGCTTAGGTAACGACGGTAACGGCCGATAGTCTTGCTCGCCCGTTAGCTCGGCACGCAGTGCATCATAGGCTAAACGCCAACTCACTTCCGTTTGCCGTAACCGTGCCACCCGCTCACCTGCGGTGACCTGCCCCTGCACGGCCAGTTTTAGATCCTGTCGACTCAGTTGTAACCCAGTTTCCTGAGCCGCTAATGACATCGGCTGATACTGTTCACTGGCAATCAGATGATAGCAACAAGGCGACACTTGCAACTGCCGGCAACCAACATTGCTGGCGGCGGTAAGTAATCGCATATGCAATTCGCCACAAGCATGCAGTGCTAACACCTGTTGTGCCGGGGTCAACACAGCGAGTCCAGCGGGGCTCAGCACATCGGCATGGATAAAACCCTGCTTGATGTTAAAGCGCTGCGCCAGTTGTTCGCCTTCAGTACATAAGGTTTTTTGCCACTCAATACTGGTAACCGCCCGCTCACTGGCCGCAGCCACTAAGCGTCCCAGATGGCCTTTACCAGCACACCACTCCAACGCCGGCAAGCTACTGTCGGGCAAAAACCGACAAAACTGCTGAATTTGTGCCAGCTTACGCCCAGCGATACCGTTGCTGAGCCAAAACGGCCACTGAGGCAGCTTATTTGCTTCGGGAGCCAGCCAAAATAACGGTAAGTGAAAAAGGTCCGGGAAAAACGCCTGAAACTGGGCTTGTTGCAGCGATGGCGACTGATCCATGGCACTGAGCTCTGGCAAAGTCAGTTGCTCAAGTTGTTGGTTAAGTTCTGCCTGCCACGGCAACGCCTTAAGGGCTATTGGCTGTAACTGCCAGTATGCCTGATAGCGCAAAAGCAGTTCAGTTACCTGAGCAAAGAGCGGCGCTATTGCGGCGCCGCTTAATACCGTGGCACTCACCCTCGCGCCCCTTTGTGAAACATCTCGTAAAAATTAATATAGCAAGGCATACAGCTTACGCCGGTACTGGCTGGCTAAGGCATCACCCTTAGGTAAGGCAGCCAGTATATCGAGGTACAATTTTTTACTTTGAGCAAAGTTAAGATCCTGCTGCAAAATTTGTAACAGCAAGGCCAATGCCTCTTCTGAACGTAGTACCGCCTGATACTGCACCGCTAACTGTTCTTTTAGCTGTTTATCGTCTGGCATAGCCGCCAGCCTGGCTTCAAGCGCCTGAATTTCGGGCGTATTTGTCGCTTGCTGTGCTAACTCCAACTTGGCCAATATCGCTTTATACTGCGCATCTTGATCGGCCAGTCGGATTTCGGCTAACAGTTTTTCAGCCTGCGTTAACTGCCCCAGCGTAATAGCAGTATCGGCTAGCCAAAGCTTTATTTCTACCCGCTCGGGCGCCAGCGTTAAGGCTTCAGATAACAACGGGTATGCCTCGGCGGCCTGCCCGGCGGCTAACAGCTGCTGCGCTTTGGCAATTAACTCATCTTCTGCTTTAGGTAAATAAGCACTCAGTCGCTGTAGAATTTGCTGTTCGCTTTCCACACCCGCAAAGCCGTCCACCGGCTGGCCATTTTTAATCATCATGACGGTGGGTAAAGACTGCACACCAAATTGCATCGCCAGATCTTGCTCCTGATCGCAATCGACCTTAGCTAAGCACAGCTGCTGCGGGTATTGCTGCACAATTTTTTCCAGCACCGGCGATAATTGCTGGCAAGCCGCACTGCGGGCCGACCAGAATTGAAACAACACCAACTGCTGGGTAGAGCGTTCCAGCACCTCGCGGGCATTCATCAGGGTAACTGCAACAATAGGGTTTAGCGGGTTTGACATAAACAAGGATCCAATAACGTCGACAATGTTGCTTACTATGGTGGCGCAGCAGCCATTTTCAAAGCGGTAAAGACGGCTAAAAACAGCAAAAAGGCATCGACATTCCATAGCAGTTGCCGTAAATTAGCCTAGCGCACTAAAAAAGCCAACAGAGCCATAACGATAGCGCCCGGAATAGCAGACAACTCTGCATTCCGCAGACCCGTCCACGTAGCAAAACTGACAGCTCCAAATGGGCTGCCAGCAGTTTTTTGCGGGTAAAATTGGCCCGTACACTGCATTTACCTCAGCAAACGATGAGACAACACTATGACAAGCCAATCCAAACAAGCCGAGATGTTATCGGGCGCCGCTATGGTTATTAGGGCGCTGGCCGATGAAGGAGTAGAGTACCTCTATGGCTATCCCGGCGGTGCAGTACTACATATTTACGACGCCCTGTTTCAACAGACCAAAGTAAAACACGTACTGGTGCGCCACGAACAAGCGGCTACCCATATGGCTGATGCCTATGCCCGCGCTACCGGTAAAGCCGGTGCCGTGCTGGTCACATCAGGCCCGGGCGCAACGAATGCCGTAACCGGTATTGCCACGGCCTATATGGACTCGATCCCCATGGTGGTGCTCACCGGGCAGGTAATGAGCCACTTAATTGGCGAAGATGCCTTTCAGGAAACGGATATGCTCGGCATTTCCCGCCCGATCGTTAAACACAATATGTCGGTGCGTCGACCAGAAGATATCCCCTACCTGATTAAAAAGGCTTTTTATATCGCCCAAAGCGGCAGACCTGGCCCGGTAGTGTTAGATATCCCAAAAGATATGACGATACCCAGCCAGAAATTTCCTTACCATTACCCGGATGAAGTGAAGTTACGTTCTTATCAGCCGAAATTAAAAGGCCATAGCGGTCAGATCAAAAAAGCGGTAACCGCATTATTAGCGGCGAAAAAACCCATTTTATATGCTGGTGGCGGCGTAATTATGGGCGGTGCGTCAGCCGAGCTTACCGAGTTGGCGCAGTATCTGAACCTGCCGGTAACCAATACCCTAATGGGGCTGGGAGCTTATCCCGGTGACGATAAACAATTTATCGGCATGCTAGGGATGCATGGTAGCTACGAGGCTAATCAGACCATGCATAACGCCGATCTGATTTTAGCTGTTGGTGCGCGCTTTGATGATCGGGTAACCAATAACACCAAAAAATTCTGCCCGGATGCCACCATCATCCATATAGATATTGATCCGGCCAGTATCTCTAAAACCATTAATGCCCATATTCCTATTGTCGGCTTAGTACAACCTGTGTTGACCGAAATGCTTACCATCGTCAAACAGAAAAAGAAAAAACTGGACGCCAGCGCGCTGGAAAAATGGTGGCAACAAATTAACGACTGGCGGCAAGTGCATGGCGGCCGTTACGACACCGAAACACCGCTATTAAAGCCACAGCATGTTATTGAACAAGTGAGTAAGATCACCAAGGGTGAAGCCTTTGTCTGCAGCGATGTAGGCCAACACCAGATGTTTGCTGCCCAGTACTATAAGTTCAATAAACCCAACCGCTGGATTAACTCCGGTGGCCTTGGCACCATGGGCTTTGGTTTACCTGCCGCGATGGGGGTTAAACTTAATTTCCCGAAAGCGGATGTGGTCTGTGTTACCGGCGAAGGTTCTATTCAAATGAATATTCAGGAACTATCGACCTGTAAGCAGTATGGGCTGGGTGTAAAAATCATTAACCTGAATAACGGTTATCTTGGCATGGTAAAGCAATGGCAGGATATGAACTATGAATCCCGTTATGCCAGCTCTTATATGGATTCTCTGCCAGACTTTATTAAACTGGCTGAAGCCTATGGCCATGTTGGGATCCGGGTGACCAAACCAGAAGAACTGCAACCCGCGTTAGAACGCGCCTTCGTTGAGCATAAAGACCAACTGGTGTTTTTGGATATCCATATCGATCCGAAAGAGCATGTGTATCCGATGCAAATTCCGGGCGGAGCCGTAAATGAAATGTTTTTAAGTAAGACAGAGAGGACTTAACTATGCGACATATTATTTCTGTATTACTGGAAAACGAATCCGGCGCGTTGGCCCGTTTGGTAGGATTATTTGCTCAGCGTGGTTACAACATTGACTCGTTAACCGTAGCGCCAACTGAAGATGCCACCCTGTCACGCCTGACCTTAGTGACTCATGGTAATGATCAGGTGATTGAGCAAATTACCAAGCAATTACATAAGCTGATTGAGGTGGTAAAGCTTACTGATCTGAGTGAGTCGGCGCATATTGAGCGCGAATTAATGCTGGTTAAAGTGAAAGCCATTGGCGAGCAACGTGATGAAGTAAAACGCTGTGCCGATATCTTTCGCGGCCAGATTGTCGATGTATCAGCCAGTACCTATACTGTGCAGTTAGTCGGTACCAGCGATAAACTGGATGCCTTTATTCAAGCGCTTACCGGCACCCCCATTCTGGAAGTGGTGCGTAGCGGCGTTTCGGGTATTTCCCGTGGCGATAAAACCCTGACGATGTAAAGACAGGTAACAGCTAAAACGGCGACTCAGGTCGCCGTTTTAGGTTGCTGATGTCGGCCATACACCAGTTGAAATAACGGCGATGCCATCAAGGTCGTGAAGATGGCCATTACCACCATAATAGAAAACAACCCCTGTTCAATCACCCCATAGCTTAGCGCAATATTAATAATAATCAGCTCCATCAAACCACGGGCATTCATTAGCGCGCCCACGGCTAGTGCTGTCGGATTGTCTGCGCCATTGAGTCTGGCCGCCGCCCAGCAAGCGACAAATTTTGCCAAAATAGAACAGAGCAATATCACCAAGGTAATCATTAACAACTCAGCCGAGCCCAACACATCAAGCCGGGTATTAAGCCCGGAGTAGGTAAAAAACATCGGGAGCAACAACAGAATAGTAATGCGCTCCAGCCGTTGCCGTAACAGCTCTGCCAACAAGCCGCGCGGTATAGCAATACCTAATAAAAAGCCCCCAAATACCGCGTGCAGCCCTACCCAATCCATACTCCAAGCCGATAAGGCAAACAGCAGCATAATAAACACGAATTGCGGTATCGCCAGCCGCTGCTGACGCGCGACCCGATTTGCTAACGGCTGTAACCAATGTCGCATCTGGGTAAGCATAAGCAAAGCATACAAGCCTCCGCCGAGCAGTGCTGTGATTAATAATGATAAGCCACCACCAAAACTAGCCAACACAACGGCCAATACTAACCAGGCTGCAGCATCATCAATAGCACCGGCTGCCAGCGCCATTGTGCCAAGCGGCGTGCCAGATAAACCGCGCTCATAAATAATTCTGGCCAGCATCGGGAAAGCGGTAATCGCAATGGCAGCGCCTAAAAATAAGGCAGCATTAAAATAACTGATCCCGTCAGCAAAGAGTCCAGGCTGGTCAATTAACCAAAGACATAATAGCGCTGCCACAATAAAAGGTACCAACATACCGGCCAGCGATACCGATATAGCACTGCGGGCATGCTGCTTAAATAGCCGGGTATTAAACTCCAAACCAACTAAAAACATATAGAGCCCAACCCCAAGCTGCGCGCCAAAGTAGAGCCAACTGCGGGTATCGCTAATAAAGATGCTTTGTTGCAATTCTGGCAACAACCAACCAAATAGCGAGGGACCCAAGGCCACCCCGGCAATCATTTCGCCGACCACCTTGGGTTGGCCAACGAGCCGCGCCAAACGACCAAACAACTGGGCTGCCAGCAGAATGAGTGCTAGCTGTAGTAGAAACAATAAAACCAATTGCCAAAGCGCCACAGCCACCCCTCAATTTAATTAGCTGAGTAATCCCAGATACCAAGCCAAAAATAGTAACGCAAAACCGACCAAGTAGGTTAGGCCCAGCCAGCTTAATACCGTTAACCCTTTGGATAGTGCTGGCTGGTGACCACCGCGCATTAGGCTAAAATTAAGCCAGGCAAACACGGGGGTGGTTAAAAAGGCCAGCGTCATCGCGAAGGTTAGCATAGGGCCTATAGCGGATCGGAAAAACAGGATCACCGCCATGCCACTTAATGCCTGTAGTAACAACCAGCCATTTAAGCTAAAACGATTGTCGGCAGGATACCAACCTAACAAGCGACCAGATTCATTTAGAGAACGGGCATAACCATCTAACACCGTAATGGTAGTACCGAACATACACAAAAAGGCAATCAGCGACACTAGCGGCTTAGCCCAATCACCAATAGTGCTGCCATACATATTAACCAGTTGCTGCGCAAAGGCGGCACCTGCCAGCGCAATTTGCTGTTCGCTACCATATTGCACCAAAGCTCCCAGTGAGACAAACACTAAGGCTAATGCAGCTGTTACCCAGTAACCTAAATTAAAATCGAACAAACCTTGCTCGCGCGTTACTGCATGGCGACGTTGCTTCGCTTTTAACCACAACGAGCTAATAGCTGAGATTTCAATGGGTGCCGGCATCCAGCCCATCAGCGCAACCAAAAAGCCCAACATAGCCAGTTGCCAAGGCGATTGCCCAACAAAATCAGCAGGCGCCATAGCCCCATTTTTGGCAGCAATGATGGCAGCCACCACCGTGGTCACCGTTAGCAACAACATAATAAGCTTGGCGACTTTATCTAATGCCTGATAATGTCCCAGTAATAAGATAAGCAAGCAGGCCGCTAAAATAAGCCAGCACAACACCGCTATAGATAAAGACCAAGGCAAGGCATGTTGCAACAAGGCCGCCGTTAGAATAAGCACCCCCGCCGTATTGACTATCGCCGCCACCACGTTAAGCGCCACAAAGCTGTAAAAATAAGCTTTACCTTTGCGTTGGTACCCTTCAAGCAAGGATTCATTTTGCTCCAGTGTGTACTGTACACCGAACCGAAAGAAAGGATACTTAAGCACATTTACCAATAAAATCAGCCATAACAGCTGCCAGCCAAACAAGGCTCCGGCCTGGGTAGAGGCCACCAGATGCGAGCCACCAATCGCAGCCGTAGCCATTAAAATACCTGGCCCCAGCGCTTGCATCCGGCCGCGCCAGCCAGTTAACACTTCTTGCATATTTTAACTTGTAGGTTGTTATTTCGTGCCCGCTAGCTTAGCCTAAGCAACACTATGATGCACTGCATTTGCTATTAACTGAGGCATTGAATATGCAAGAAAATGAATTGACCGATCAGGCCACCCTGATTGAAGTATTGGAAAACCAGCTAGCCGATAACTACCCGAAAGAAGTGACTGCAACTCTAATGCGGCTGCGCATGACCGGGCATAGCCGCGAGGATGCACTGGAACTGATGGCTTATGCCTTAGCACCAGAAATGTTTGCAGTAGTAGAGCAACAACAAAGCTTTAACCTGGAACGCTATGCGGCACATTTAGCTTTGCTGCCAGAAACGCCGTGGTTGGATGATGAAGCATGAACGAAGCGACTATTGAGCACCAAGCAGCACAACAACGCTTTGTGTTAACCCAAGATAACGCTACCGCCCTGCTGGAATACCAACTTGATGGGCTCACAATCAACTTTTATCACACCTTTGTACCGCCTGAGTTTCGTGGTAAAGGTTTGGCTGAGCAACTGGTAAGACATGCTCTTAATTGGGCAAGAACCGAAAATTATCAGCTAACGGCGTCTTGCTCGTACGTGCAGCGTTTTCTATAAAGTCAATTTATGGTCGCTAACTCCGGCAATGCTCCAGTTGTTGAATTTGCTCAAGCAAGGCTTTAGCTTGCTCGCGCAATGCCAACAACTGCTCGTCAGCTAATGCCACCTGACAACGTAGAGCAGGCATCACCGTGGCAACCTCAGTTTCCAGCGCGCGCCCTGCCGCAGTTAATATTACTTTTTTAACTCGCTCATCTGTCGGTTCACTTACCCGCTTCAGCCAACCTTTTTGCTCCAGTTTTTTTACCAACGGTGTCAAGGTGCCCGAATCGAACAAGGTAGCAGCTCCTAGCTGACCTAAACTAATATTGTCTTGCTGCCATAGCGCTAACAGCACCACATATTGCGGATAAGTTAAAGCAAAAGGCTGCAGCAATGGGCGATATAGCCGCATCATGGCGTTGTTCGCGCTATATAAGGCAAAACACACCTGTTGTGGTAAAGGCAAAGTTTTGGCTGTCATCATTGTCTCCAGACAGGTTTTCATTGCATGTTCATCGTAGTTGTAGTTGCAGTGGTATTGGCAATCGCCGCAAATTAATGTGATGAAACAACGGTAATGCTGCCAGTATACCTGAACTACTCACGCAACAAAAATATTTCACGCAACAATCTTGCGCGCAAGATTGAAGTATTATAGTATAAAACGCATGCGAATTCAGCATGTCATTTTTTAACAGCAAGAGGAAATATGATGGAAATTTTATATAAAGCTGTAGTAACTGCTACGGGTGGCCGCGATGGTCAAGCACAATCTGATGACGGTTTATTGCAAACCAAACTGGCGGCACCTAAAGCCTTAGGCGGTAAAGGCGATGCCACCAATCCAGAGCAGCTTTTTGCAGCAGGTTATGCCGCCTGCTTTATCGGTGCCTTAAAATTTGTTGCCGGACAGAACAAGCAAAGCCTGCCAGCAGATACGGCAATTCGGGCTGAAGTGGGTATTGGTAAAATTGAAGGGGGATTTGGTCTGGATGTTGATCTGTTCGTCAGCCTGCCAGGTCTTGCCGCAGAGCAGGCTGAACAGCTGGTGGCCGCTGCCCATAAGGTATGTCCTTACTCAAATGCCACTCGCGGCAATATTGACGTACGCTTACATACCAGTGTTTAAGCGCTGATAAAGCAGTGCCTTTAGAACCACTCGGGGTTTAAAAATGGGATCAACGCTAAGGTTAGCGCCTGCTGATAAACCCCACTGCGACTCAGCCGGTTTTGCGTTAGCAAGCCAATTGCACCACCGGCCTGTTTAATATTTTGTGTACCAAAAAGCTCATCCATGACATCACCCAGCTCTTGCCCCTGCTCTAACGCCGTTAGTGCTGCCTTAGGTAACATTAAACTGGCAGAGCGCGCTTTGCCAAGCTTGCCATTGTGTTCGATAAGCATCCAGGCAAAGGTCATATCGCCGTCTAAACCTGCTTCTATCGCCACATAAAAATCGGCTTTAACTTGCTGCTTTACCGCCGTCAAACGGTTTTTAGCACCGGCATAGGTTTCTTCGCTACTCAGCGGTTGCGCTGCCACACCGGAGGGCACACTGACACCTGTTACCTGAACAGGCTGTTCTGGGTAATTCACCTGAAAACACTGCTCCACCGCACGGATTTTCGCTGGATTGGCTGAAGCGACCACAATAGTCCACATAGTAAAACTCAAAGAAAAAAATCAGAGCGTTATCTTAGTGCAAAATTATCACATAGGCTATTTTCTGCGAAGTGCGACTAGGGCGTGCTGGCAAGAACACAACAGCCTATAATACTGTCTTTGGTTATTACCGGGGAAATCACACATTGCTCTTGCATTATCAACAGCAGGTCGCCGCACAGCAATTACACTATGATGAAAATCAATATCAATTGCTGCAACGTTTGCAAATACTAGCCAACCAGCTTAATAACCCCAGTGGTCACCCCCCGCAGGGCCTCTATATCCAAGGCCCTGTCGGCCGGGGCAAAACGATGCTGATGGATTTGTTTTATCAGCAACTGCAAACACCAAAAAAGATCCGGCTGCATTTTCATCACTTTATGGCTCAAGTGCATACCGAGCTAAACCAACTAAGTGGTCAGGAAAATCCGCTATACCATCTCGCCCAGCGCTGGGCCGGGAAATATCAGGTGTTATGTTTAGACGAGTTCTTTGTCAATGATATCGGTGACGCCATGTTATTGGGGATCTTGTGGCAACATCTGTTTTCCGCTGGCGTTGTGTTGGTCACCACGTCAAATGCCTTACCGGAAGCACTCTATTACAACGGCTTACAACGGCAGCGCTTTTTACCAACTATTGCCCTGTTGCGGCAACACTGTACTGTGCTGACGCTAGACAGCGAACAAGATTATCGACTGCTTGGCACAACCTGTTGGCGACATTATTTACAGGGCGGTTCGATGGCGCAGCTAAAACAACAGGCTGAGCAGCTTACCGGCCCGGTTTTGCCGCTGACTACAATTCGCATATTAAATCGGGAAATCCCAGCACTGTGGCACAACGATAAAGTTATTGGGTTTGATTTTAATGCGCTTTGTGCCGGCCCTCGAAGCCAGCTCGACTATATGGCGCTGTTAGATCAATACGCGCTAATCGCTGTGCATCAGGTACCCCAGTTTAGTTATCTGGCAGATAAACCCATAGTACATGGCGTGGAGGATCGCTATCAGCGCGAGCACAAGGAGTATTATGTGAGTAAACTAGATAATGAAGCACGCCGCTTTATTGCGCTGGTAGATGAGTGTTACGACCGCGGCAAGTTGTTGCTGCTTAGCGCCAGCGTACCGGTAACAGAATTATATCAGGCTAAACAGTTAGCCTTTGCGTTTGCCCGCTGCAGCTCCAGACTGTTTGCAATGCAAAGCTGGTTGCCAGAAACAACAAGGGCGTAATCTTTCGAGTTACGCCCTTTACGGTTATAAGAGCCTTTGCCCTTTTTCGCTTTTACTACCCTCGGTTGAAACAGCTTACTGGTAACGAGGGCTTTTAGTGCATTATCGCGGATTTCGCCACGGCCATGTTCTGCTGCCGCTGGTTTATTCATACTTATACTCCTGCTCAAAAAAAGACAAAATGTAACTGGATGCTTTGGCCTTCGCAAGAACAATAAGTTCCGCTAGAGTCAATAACAACAAATCAGAGTAGTACAAGACACTTGGATTGTGATGTGCCGCAATAACATCAGGCCAGTACTTATACGCAGACACTGCTGCAGCTTGCTTGCAACTAACAAATGAGCAAGAGCAACTCAACAGCTCCTATAGTGCTTACTTTATTGATAAAACAGCTAACACCCTCTATGCCTGTATTTTGTTAGCTTGCGATTAAAAGCCCTTAACCAGAACTGCATGAACCGGCCGTTAAAAATGCCTGATAACTACTGTTATTACTCACTTGGCGGTATTCATAACCCAGATTATCCAGATGCGCAGCAATATCACTATGCGCTGCCACTTCAAAACCGGCCAGTACATCGCCAGTAGCCGCCCCATGGTTACGGTAGTGAAACAGCGTAATATTCCAATGTTCTCCTAAGGTGTTTAAGAAATTCATCAGTGCACCTGGGTATTCTGGGAAATTAAACTGGTACACCTGCTCTTGTAACGCACGCGGCGGCATGCCGCCGACCATATGCCGCACATGCAGTTTTGCCAATTCGTCATCAGATAAATCCAGATATTGATAACCGGCATCGCTTAGCAGCTTTTTCACCGTAGCCAGTTCCTGTTCACCATGGCGCAGCTTAATACCAACAAAAATATGGGCTTTATTATCACTAGCATAGCGGTAATTAAATTCGGTAATGGCCCGGCCACCTAGCGCCTGACAAAAACGGCGGAAACTGCCTTTTTCCTCAGGAATAGTGACGGCAAATACCGCTTCTTTTTTCTCGCCCAGCTCACAGCGCTCTGACACATAGCGCAATGTATCAAAGTTTAAATTCGCACCACTTAACACAGCGGCATACTGCTGAGGTTTTGGTAGCGTGCTGTTATTCAGGCGCTGGCTATATTTTTTTAACCCCGCCAAGGCTAACGCGCCAGCCGGTTCTGCTACCGCGCGTAAATCATCGAAAATATCTTTAATGGCCGCACAAATCTCATCACTGCTTACGGTAACCACTTCATCGCAAAAGCGTTTTGCTAAGTTAAAATTTTCGGTGCCGATCCGCTTTACGGCAACGCCATCGGCAAACAGCCCTACCCGTTCCAGCGTTACCGGCTCACCGGCCGCCATGGCGGCTTTTAAACAGGCGGCATCTTCAGGCTCTACGCCAATCACTTTTACATGCGGTTGAATGGCTTTAATATAAACCGCCATGCCCGCCATTAAACCGCCGCCACCCACTGGGATAAACACCGCATCTAACTGGTTATGTTGGCTTAACAGCTCCTTGGCCACTGTACCTTGCCCGGCAATTACATCGGCATCATCAAAAGGCGGTATATAGATCGCGCCCTCGGTTTTCGCTTTATTAATAGCAAAACTATTGGCTTCATCAAAGGCCGTGCCATGCAGCACCACATTGCCGCCCAGGGCCCTTACTGCCGCCACTTTGATCTCTGGCGTAGTGATTGGCATTACAATAGTCGCTTTTAACCCCAGCTTACTGGCAGACAATGCCACGCCCTGCGCATGATTACCTGCCGAGGCACACACTACGCTGGCCTCGGGGCTTTGTAGCTTTACTTTATGCAGCTTATGAAAAGCACCGCGCAGCTTAAACGAATACACTGGCTGCTTATCTTCGCGCTTTAACAGCACCTGATGCCCCAGCCGCTTGCTCAGTTTTTGCATCTCATCCAGCGGCGTTTCGACCGCCGCCTGATACACCGGCGACAGCAAGATTTCCCGCAGATACTGCTGCATTACCTCAGTATCGCTTTGTGCTGTTTGTGCTATTGCCAGGTTATTCATTGTAGCCCCATCTATTTACAACATTACCGACGATGGCTTCGACCACAAATTGCACGCAAGGACGCCGTAAATACGTCCCTGTAGGCTCCTGTCCGGCATCCATGCCGTACACGCCTTGCTTAGCAATTTCTGGTCTTCGCAATCAGACCACACTGTAGCTTTTAGTCTTTTAATAAAGACACATCCCTTACTGCACCTTTATCCGCACTACTGGCTAATAACGCATACGCCTTTAATGCTGAACTTACCACCCGCTGCCGGTTCTCCGGCTTCCAGGCTTTGGTGCCTTTCGCTTGCATCGCGGCACGACGCACGGCCAGCTCTTCATCGCTTACTGCCACCGCAATTTTGCGATTAGGTATATCAATCTCGATGCGATCGCCCTCAGCAATTAAGGCGATGGTGCCACCACTGGCCGCCTCGGGTGAAACGTGACCAATAGACAGGCCCGAAGTCCCGCCCGAAAAACGGCCATCGGTGATCAAGGCACAGGCTTTACCTAAACCCATCGATTTTAAGTAACTGGTGGGATACAACATTTCCTGCATACCCGGGCCGCCTTTCGGGCCTTCGTAGCGGATAATTACCGCATCACCTGCCACCACTTTACCACCCAAAATCGCCGCTACCGCATCATCCTGGCTTTCAAACACCCGGGCGCGACCGGTGAATACCAGGTTTTCTTTTTCTACCCCGGCGGTTTTTACAATACAGCCATTGGGCGCTAAGTTACCAAATAACACCGCCAGGCCACCATCTTGCGAGTAAGCATTGGCTTTATCGCGAATACAGCCCTCAGCGCGATCATCATCCAGTGACGGATAACGACAATTTTGTGAAAATGCCTGAGTAGTGCGGATACCGGCTGGACCCGCCATATAAAACTGCCGCACATTTTCATCGGTCGTGGTTTTGATATCCCATTTTGCCAGCACTTCCGCTAAGGAATTACCCGAGACATGCGGGGTATTGGCATTAAGTAAACCGGCGCGGTTTAGCTCAGCCAGAATGGCAATAACGCCACCGGCGCGATGCACATCTTCCATATGGTATTTTTGGGTAGAAGGCGCCACCTTACTTAAATGCGGCACAATGCGCGATAAGCGATCGATATCGGCCATGGTGAAATCGACTTCGGCTTCAATGGCTGCGGCTAACAAGTGCAGCACCGTATTGGTAGAGCCGCCCATGGCGATATCCAGCATCATGGCGTTTTCAAAGGCGGTTTTGTTGCCAATATTGCGCGGTAAGGCGCTGGCATCATCGTTTTTATACCAGCGATTGCACAGCTCCATAATACGGTAGCCAGCTTGCACAAATAGCTCCTTACGATCGGCATGGGTCGCCAATAAAGAGCCGTTGCCTGGTTGCCCCAGGCCCAGGGCTTCTACTAGACAATTCATGGAGTTGGCGGTAAACATGCCCGAGCAGCTACCACAGGTTGGGCAAGCGCTACGCTCAATTTGTTCGCTGTCGCTATCACTGACTTTAGGATCGGCCGCCGACACCATCGCATCGACTAAGTCGAGCTTGATAATTTGATCGGATAACTTGGTTTTACCGGCTTCCATCGGGCCGCCAGAGACAAAAATAACCGGGATATTTAAGCGCATCGCGGCCATTAACATGCCGGGGGTGATTTTGTCGCAATTCGAGATACACACCATGGCATCGGCACAGTGTGCGTTGATCATATATTCAACCGAATCGGCAATGAGCTCGCGCGATGGCAGGCTATACAACATACCACCATGGCCCATCGCAATGCCGTCATCCACCGCTATGGTATTAAATTCTTTGGCAATACCGCCCGCTTCAACAATACTGGCAGCCACCAACTTACCCAGATCACGTAAATGCACATGGCCTGGCACAAATTCCACAAAAGAGTTTACTACAGCCACTATCGGCTTACCGAAGTCGGTGTCTTTTACGCCAGTGGCACGCCATAAGGCTCTGGCGCCTGCCATATTGCGGCCTTCGGTAACGGTTGCGGATCTTAGCTTTGGCATGAAATCTGTCCTGTTTAATCTAATTTAAAATAAGTCTAGGCGCGCAGTACGGCCACATCAGCAGAAGCTAGGGCTAACTGCTGTACATCATAAAGCTTAGCCAACTGGTTAGTTAGCAGCGTAATAGGCTTGTCGCTTTTTACTTTTAGCGTGATCTGCATACCGGCTCTGTCGGTTAACGGCGTTAACTCTAAACCGGCTAACTGATAACCGCGATAGCGGGTTACCTGTAATAAACGTTCAACTACGCTGGCTTCGTTGCTGGTGGTGATGGTTAGGGTATGCTGCATTAGTTAGTCTCCGTCAACATGTCTTCATTCGCGGCACCTGGCGGTACTAATGGCCAGACGTTGTCTTTTTCATCAATTCTTACATGCAGTAAATAAGGGCCAGGCCAGGTAAACATAGCATCCAGCGCGCTCTCTACTTCATCTTTGCGGGTGATAGTGTGGCCAGGAATAGCAAAGGCTGCTGCCAGCGCCACAAAATCCGGGTTATCTGATAAATCGGTTTCGCTATAGCGCTCATTAAAAAACAACTGCTGCCACTGCTTTACCATGCCCAGGCGCTGGTTATCGACAATGACAATTTTTACCGGTAAGCGAAACCGCTTAATGGTGCCCAGCTCCTGCACATTCATCATAAAAGAGCCATCGCCACTCACCGCAATAACAGTATCTTGTGGCCGGGCTAACTTGGCGCCAATGGCTGCCGGTAAACCAAAGCCCATAGTGCCTAAGCCACCACTGGATAAGTGATTACGCGGGCTGTTAAAGCGCATATGCTGGGCGACCCACATTTGATGTTGACCTACATCGCAACACACCACGCTGTTATCGGGCATGCGGTCGCTAAGCTGCTTTAACATTAAGGGCGCATAAATGCGCTCGCCCGGATGATCATAGCGCCAGCCATATTGCTGCTTTAACTGCTGGCAATGCGCTAACCACGCTTCACACTGGGTTGGGGCACTGATGGCGGGTAGGATTTGTTTCATATCACCGATAAAGGCACAGTCGGCAAAACGTACTTTATTGATTTCCGCCGGATCAATATCCACATGGATCACTTTGGCATCAGGTGCAAATTTGGCTAAGTTGCCAGTGACTCTGTCATCAAAACGGGCACCTAAACAGATCAGCAAATCACACTGCTGTACCGCTAAGTTAGCCGCTTGGGTACCATGCATCCCTAACATACCTAAATAATGCGGGTTCGCCCGGGCAACCGAGCCCATGCCTTTTAACGTTGTTACGGAGGGCATAGCGCTCTCGGCTAAGAATGTCTGTAACTGCGCCAGCGCATCGGCCATCTGTACCCCACCACCGATATAAGCAATAGGTTTTTTGGCATCAGCAATTAACTGTCGGGCTTTAGCTGCATTGGCCAATGAGGTGGCAATACGTGGTGCAGGATACGCTGACCATTCAGGCTCTATTGCTTCGACTAATTGCACATCTTTTGGAATATCAACCAATACCGGGCCGGGCCGACCGCTTTGTGCCAGACGGAAAGCTTCTTGTAAGGTGGCGGCTAAGTCTTTCACATGGCGTACCATAAAGCTGTGTTTAGTCACGCTTAAGCTTAACCCTAGTACATCGACTTCCTGAAAGGCATCGCTACCCATCACCGCTTGCGACACCTGACCGGTGATGGCCACTAAAGGTACCGAATCTAATAAGGCATCGGCCAATGAGGTGATCAAGTTAGTCGCACCCGGGCCTGAGGTCGCTAAGCAAACGCCCACTTTGCCAGAGGCACGGGCGTAGCCGATAGCCGAGAAAGCCCCACCTTGCTCATGCCGGCATAAATAGTGTTTTACCGTGCTGTGATAGATGGCATCGTAAATTGGCATAATAGCACCGCCCGGGTAACCGAAAATGGTGTCTACCCCTTGCTGCTGTAATACCTTTAATACCAATTCTGCGCCGTTCATTTGTAACCTCTTGCCTTTATGTTGGTGCCTTTTCGGTTTGCAAGGCCCTGAAACGACAAAACCCCCGGTCCTTGCGGAGCGGGGGTTTTGCTGGAAGTCGACTTAATGCGCTTTATCGTTCCAATACACCGCCCCCGCGGAGATTAATAATCACCACGACTACGAGGACAATAATGTTTAGAACTGACGCTAAACGCATGTTATTTACTCACTAACTCTAACGGTTAATTGGATTAGATTTGAATAGTCAAATCAATATGTGTCTATTAATAGACGTCTATCAGTCTGGAGTCAACCGCTTTTTTCAGAAAAAGTGCTTTTAGGCGAAAATAATTAAAATTTGTACAAGCTGCTAGAAAAAACTACAGTAAAGAGAGTGATAAAAGTAAGCCGCAAGGCTACCTGACGCTGTAAGCGATATTGGCAATGGATCAACTAGAACTATTTGAGATAGCAAGTCCCTGCATTGGGGTATGCCAAAGCAATAACCGCGGCTATTGCCTTGGCTGTCTGCGTTCGCGCGATGAACGCTTTAACTGGCATCTAAAACCGGCCAGTGAACGTGCCCATATTTTACGCTTACTGGCACAGCGCCGGGCACGTTTAAAACAAAAACAACAAAACGCAGAGACGACAGAAGAAACCCCGTCGTCTTCGCTCGAATTATTTTAACTTCGTTTAACCAAGCTAATTAAGAACAGCAGTACAACCGCCCCTACCGTTGCCATAACAAGCGAACCAATAAAACCAAACGCCTGTAAGCCCAGCGCACTAAACAAAACCCCACCCAGTACCGAGCCAACGATACCCACCACGATATTGCCCAACACACCAAAACCGCGGCCTTTCATAATATTGCCGGCTAGCCAACCAGCTAAGGCGCCGATGATTAAAAAAACGATGAAATTCATAAGTTTCCTTGTTGATATTATTTGGAACTGTCACGTTTACTTTAACTTATAGTTTAAGTTTGTCAAACTCGCCAGAATAAGCACCAGCTCACATCATGTGCTTCACAGCATGTTATTTTGAGTCTTTCGTTATTTTTTTTCACATATAATTTATTAATGTTACTTCAGGCGCAGTAAATGGTTATTTTAAATTAAAAATAATACTGGCCTCCTATTGCATATTTTCAGCCAAATAATGTATAAATTTGAACAGATAGGGATATGATTTTGTTTGTTGAATAGCGTCTAAAACTCTGCATTACCCTACCTTAAATTTTAAATCTTAAAAGCACCTTATTAACCTTGCCTGTGATTGACGGAGTAAATATGAATAGGAAAATTAACCGCTCAGCGAAAGCGGTTTTCGTGGTAGGTATTGCAGCCACGATATTGAGCGGTTGTGCCACAACTTCCTCGCAAACCATTGAAACACCAAAGGTAGCTAGCTATGGCACCAGCTATAACGGCACTAAGAGTAAGCTAGTCGTAGGTCAGTTTGTCAATCGCTCAAACTTCCAGAATGGACTGTTCTCAAGCGGTGTTGATACGCTGGGCAATCAAGCAAAAACATCGCTCATAAGCCATTTACAACAAACTAATCGCTTTAGTGTAATGGACCGTGACAACATGCAATTATTATCTGGCGAAGCTGGAATTACAGGTGTGCAACAATCACTAAAAGGTGCGCGTTATGTCATTACGGGTGATGTAACAGAATTTGGCCGCAAAGCTATTGGTGATAAACAGCTTTTCGGGATTTTAGGTAAAGGTAAGTCACAGATTGCCTATTCAAAGGTAACGTTGAATCTGGTTGATGTTACCACCTCAGAAGTTGTCTACTCGGTGCAGGGAGCGGGTGAATATAGCTTATCTGAGCGTGAAGTGATCGGTTTTGGTAGCACGGCAAGTTACGATGCGACACTCAATGGTAAAGTGCTTGATTTAGCCATTCGTGAAGTAGTGAACAAACTTGTTACCGGTTTAGAATCTGGCCAATGGCAAGCGGAATAAGGGCATTATTATGAAAAATATCTTTTGTGCAATCAGCTTACTGTTTGTACTTTCCGCCTGTAAAACCACCCCTGAACCGCTGTATTATCATGGCGAATACAACAAAGCGGTATATACCTACTTTAAAGGTGATACAACAACGCCTCAAGAGCAAATTGCCTTGTTAGAGAAAATAATCCAAGACGCTGCAGCAAAAGGCAAAAAGGTGGCCCCCGGTGTTCATGCCCACTTAGGCTTATTGTACTTCGATTCAGGTAATGCCATTGAAGGCCAGCAACATTTTGAACACGAAAAAGTGCTGTTTCCTGAATCAGCGCAATACCTCGACTTTTTATTAAACTCAAAGAAAGGAGCTTAATATGCAGTGGCTTAAAGTATGCTTTTTAGGCGCAGCGGTTATTTTAACCGGTTGTGTTAGTACACCGCCTGGACATGATTACAGCGCCTTTCGTAGTGCCGATCCCCATTCGGTATTAGTCTTGCCACCTGTTAACAATAGTGTTGAGGTAGTGGCGCCCTATAGCCTTATGTCACAGGTAACCGGGCCTATCGCCGAATCTGGTTATTATGTTTTCCCAGTTACGCTGGTAGAACAAACCTTCCGCAGTAACGGTTTAACCGAAGCGACCGATATACATGCAGCGCCTTTTGAGAAAGTGCGTGAAATATTCGGTGCTGATACCGCACTCTACATGACAATAGAAGAATACGGCACCAGCTATGTGGTTGTATCTAGTGAGACCGTCGTCAGTGTTTCAGCAACCTTGGTTGATTTACGCTCAGGTGCCGTTTTGTGGCAACACAAAGCGAAGGCTTCATCAGCAGAAAATCGTGGTAACAGTGGCGGCGGTTTAGTAGGCATGTTGATCGAAGCTGCAGTAAATCAAATCCTTGAATCTATTACTGACAAGGGTTTTGATATCGCAGCGATGAGTACAAACCGCCTTTTATTTGCTGAGAGTCATAATGGGTTACTTTATGGCCCAAGATCACCTAAGTATGGTCAGCCTGTGGTCAGTGAAACCAAAAAGTAATAAGCTCATGGGAAAATTAGGTTATCTTAACCTGTAAGACCATAACAGAATAAAAGCCGGCATTAATCACGTCGGCTTCTGACTTTTTTGTTGATTATTGCAGCAACTAACCCCACTAACATTTAATTAAACTAATCAGAAACAACAACAGCACCGCGCCTACCGTTGCCATAATTAGCGAGCCAATAAAACCAAAGGCATGCAAGCCTAGCGCACTAAATCAAAAGCCACCCAATCAAACTATTCGTAGTCACACAGAATCAAGTAAGTCCACCGCTATGTAAATACAATACAACTGTCCAAACTCTAATCGATAATATTGTCTATACATTTCTGTATGGATCAGTTTAAATATGACTGTAAAAACTAAGTGATTACCGATTCAGGATAAGCTTATGATATTAAATGATTATTTCTATGGGGAGATTTATGCGTATTTTTAGAAGTTTGTCTGTAATTATATTTTTAAGCATTTTAGCTGAGGGATCCCCACAAAATTTCCATTCATACAATCAGCTATCAGCCTGTTTGATTACTGCCCAGTCCCACTGAACCACCCACTGTAGTATTTGTTTAAGTCCCTGCTGATAATATTGCCTGCGTAT